>Ga0325403_1000073_pt1 | contig 48031 bp, 18 predicted proteins | sample PopdelMetagenome_19_FD_205665 | JGI IMG/M metagenome (GOLD analysis project Ga0325403, IMG submission 205665) | Populus deltoides microbial communities from Bellville, Georgia, United States - Xylem-PdKOR-R4 | ecosystem: Host-associated > Plants > Phyllosphere > Stem > Wood/Secondary xylem... | reverse complement strand
ATTTTTGTTATATAATGCATATCATAAATATTATGGTTGATAGGTGTGAGTATAATTGTGGAATTGAAACCCAGGATGATTGGGTCGGGAATTAAGTTATGAGATGTGAACTGTTAGAAGTGTAAACCGGTTACATGTCGGTAACTTGGGACCTTCCAGTATAGGGGGGCTCTGTCGAAATTCTGGTAGATGTTAATACGAAGACCATGAATATGTATATATATAAAAAAAAAATTAACCACTCTGTTTTTTTTATTGACATGAGATTGTGGTTTTATCCCAGAAATGGGAGATGTTACACAAAAGGTGTTTAAAGGTTAAAAGACATAGGATCGCTTGTTCATATGTAGGGATCTTTTAGACTTGCTTATTTTTGTTATTAAAGTTACTACAATCTCAATTTTTCAAGTTTTATCTTGTGCTTTGTCATTGACATTTTTGTCTTTTATTTTGACTTCAAACTATCATTGAGGATGCTTTGGAGAGCTTTTCATCTTTCTTTTTTTCAATTTTAATTTCTTGTTTTATCTGTTATCTCTTTTTTGTATAACTTTTATCCTTTTTACATTTTTCACTATATCTTTCTACTTTAAGAATTTCATCAATTATCTGAAAACTTCCAAAACATGCCTTAATGTGAGGGGTAATCATAGTCTGAGTTATTATCCTAAAATATATTTAAGGCTTAAAGAGTGACATCAAATGATAAATTTTTATTTGTGAAAGGTATACCAAAGATGGCCTTTCTTTATCTCAAATCCAAATATGATCATGTTGATAAATCTTAGACTTATTAAAAATTCATCATTAATCATAAAAACCATAAGGTTAGCTTAAAAGAATAAGTGGTAGGATAGGTGGGATCATGACCTGATTATGCATTACTTGTCGTTATTTAAGTTATAAAATCATTTGATTCTATCTTGGGAAAAACAATGTTTTAAGTAAGATTTTTACCTTTTCGAAGTTTGTTAAGAATAAAAGTAGTATTTTAAGATACAAATAGGGTTTGAAACAAGATTTCACCCTTTTAAGGCTTATTGAGAAAGAGAAAACATTTAGAATTCTACATGGAGCAATAAGATAAGGTCTATCTTTAAGGTTTGTTAAGATTAGAAAAGGAGGTTTTAGGATTAAAAAAATGAAGGATTGTTCCCTAGCATTTACATGACATGTCTTGCATTTTAATTAATTATGAGAGTTCTCATGTCAATTTGACATTATATTTATTCAATCATGGATGCAAATAAAATACCAGATATTATTTTTATAAAAACATCTCTTGATTTCAAAACAACAATGAGACAAAGAAAGATACATTTCATTTAAAGATACAATCTAGTCCCAAAACATCTAAAAAATAATAAAATTTTAAATATATACAAAAGGATAATATGATTACATTTCTAAGGTTTGAGCACCCATTTCCTGATAGTAATTTTGTTTTGTTCACTTCATCAAAGGCCATCTAAACCTCTTAACTTGCTCGTCATCGAGATCTTATCTTGGCTATTATTTTTTATGGTCCCAAGAGCTTTTATGAGTATTTTATGTTCATTTTTTTCTTTTCAAATGATAAACATCCATGTTGAATCAAATTGTTCATTTGCTTCTTGAACCCTGACATTAATAAATGAAATGACCTATAAATACGATCCAAACAATATCAAGAGTTCCATTAGAGGTTCCAGTTATTCTAGTGATAAGATTTAGAGATAAGATGTTCAAAGAGGCTTTCAAACACGCTCTTAGGTCTAGGTTGGGCTCGACCTAGCCATATGGTTGGGCTTAAGCTCGGCCCAGCCCTGATATGTTAGGCTGACAGACAGCCCAACAACACACACACAGGTGACACACCTGTGTATGTGTGTTGTTGGCCCTAGCCTAGCCACACAGACTGGGTTTGGGTCAAATACATTCTCCCTTGTCATTTCCTTAACCCGGTGACATAAACTCTTGCTAGAAAATGTCAGCAACAGAACATGAATTATTTCATGTTCTGCATGCTCAAAATAGAGACTAAAATGTTCCAAAAATGTAAGGGAAAGAAAGGAGAGATTACCTGGATTGAGGGGATGTTGATTTACTGGTTGTTGCACATGTGCGACGTAGCGACAAAAGTCCTTTTAGATCTGGATCTTTAATGTGATGTAGGTGGATAGGATAAGGAATTCTTCTTCTTTGTCAGTAAAAAAGAGAAAATGAGAGTCACCACTTAGTATTTTAGTATTTATAAACTCTTACTAGTCTTAGAGTTTGGATAAGGGGACTGGTTGCATAAAGAAAAGGTATTGGCTCCCCTAGTATGTATTACCTGAGGTAAGTTGCATTGTTTATTTGTCTAAAATAAACTAAGGTAATGTTATGTTTTCTAACTGCTGGTCTTTCTAATAACTTAAGAAAAGTCTATTTTAATACGGAAGTCCTTATCTTATCAAGTTAAAACATAATCATTTTAAAGCCAAAACATAAAAACAAAAGGAACTTTTATTTATTTAATATCGGGAATACATCTTATATATAAGTTTATAATTTTATATATTAAAATAAACAAAATAATGTTTTGGTGATTTTAAAATGTAGGTATGATGCCCATTAACAGATTCTGTATTTTTCAAAGTATGATAAAAACATAATTTTTATTTTTTGTAAAACAATATGCAAGAAAATTTTTAGAATTTGGTTGTATGGACACAAAAAAAAATATAAAATTTTTAGAATTTGGTCTTAAGCACACAAACAAAAATATATTTTTGTATTTTTGAAATAATAAATTTTTTTAATTTTTAAATCTTTTTAAATTTCAAAGAAAAGCAGGTATTTTTAATACCAAGTTCGTATCTTATAGTGTAAGTTTACAGCCTAATATTAAATGAAATTGCTAGAAAAACACACGAGGGAACCACAAATAATTCTAAATTGATCCCTAAATGTTTTACGAATTTTTGGAATTTTTTTTAGGCTTGCTTGGGCAAAGTCACAAAAAGGAGAAAATAAACCTTGCTAAATTACTAGGGTGTATTTGCCAAACACACCCTTGACTAAAATTCAAAGGCTTAAAAATTGTTTTAAGTCTATGTCTGGCAAACACACCTTAAGTACACACATAAAAAAAAATATTTTTTCCTTAGAAAAAACTTGACTAACCAAACATGCCTTTATCTTAAAAATGGGCTTGGCCCAGCCCACGTGGCTCAAAGCCCAAGTCCATTAACACAACCCAAAACAAAAACAAAACAAACAAAGATCAAACAAGAGTTTTTGCATGAATTTGACAAAGAACACGAAGAACACCATGAAAACAATAAAAAAAATTATGGATTTGATTTAGACTAGATATAACAATCCAAAGATATAAAGAGGTTGAAAATCATGTAAGGATCAATAATTCAATATCTATTCAATTTGATTATCACTAAATTATCATGATTTGGTTAGAGAAGGTTTCGGTTCAAAACCAAAACCTTAAGATTAAAACATTGAAAAACAAGTTATCAGTGTAAAAAAAAAAAACCTTAGATTATTGGCTAAAGGTGTCATGCGAAGATGCTAGTGCAAAGAATTGGACAAAAATGGTCTAAATCATAGAGCCAAGAAAATATTCTTTCCAAAAACACTACCTAGAAAAACCAGAATTGCCCCGAAAAAGAATAAGCTACCAACTAAGAAACAAGAACTAAGAGCCTAGAAAATGGTGTAAACCTAGCAACCATAGCTTAAAATGTTCCTATAACCGACTTAGACGATCTAACAAAACCAAAAAAATGAAATTAAGAAAAAATAAATAAATAAAATATATGTTACCTATAACAACCAAAACACATATTTCAATGGATAAATATTATTCTATTAATTAATATCATTACCCCAAACCTCAAGCAACATACTTACAACTTGTACAAACCCAACAAACTACTCTAAAACAGCATAATCCAAAGCAAAATAAATACTTAACACACCTTGCCATAACTTTAAAAATGATTAACTAATCATTAAAACATACTAAAACAACATTAAACATTATCACATACTACCATTATCACATTCTAATACATTAAACAAAGCAATCTAATAAAACTTAAGCATATATAAATTATCTTCAAAGTATGCTTACACATTTCAAAACAAGAATCATAGCTTTCAAACTATAAGTGATTTCAAAGGAGGCTGAAAAAACATTTGAACTGTAATTTAAAACATAAAATAAAAGGGGGTATGCTAATTAAGTTTCACCCCCTCATCAAAGTTTGAAAATATCTTTTAACAAAAAATTTCTTGGCTAGTGATTTTTTTTTTACCATCTTTGAACTTATAAGGGTGGCAAATTAAACATTTTGTGTTTTTTTCTTGGCTGATTAATGGTTTGGCTAAAGGTTTTTGGCTTTGGCAGTGTAAGAGCGTTTATTTTCCCTGGTTTTTTCTTTTCTATGGCCTTTGGCATGAGTTTTTATAGGGCAATGGAGATTATTTAGAGGTCATGAGTGGGACCATTCTCACTCATTGATGTCAAAGAATGAATCCAAGTTGATGTCAAAGAATGAATCAAAATCATCCATTGAGGCTGAGGATCATGCTTTGCAGTGTTTTAGAGATAAAAAGAGAAGTACACTAGCAGACATGGCTAGTTGGGGTGTAGGTTTTAGCCTTTTATGGCAATGCCTTTAGAGTTGTAAAAGAGCTTTTGTTTTGTCTGCGTAGGAGAACAAAATGCAGTGTGTGAAGGGGTATATTTCTTGTCTTGTTTGGGGCATACATGGGGAAGAAATAGTCTCTGCAACGTTGCAGCAAAACCAACCTCTTTTCGAGGTTTTTTGAGGAAGAAGATCAAAAATGGCCAGATGACAAGTCGTCTGACTCTTTTTTATTATTATTTTTTTTCTGGAAGTAATCAAAACGATGTTGTTTTGTTGAAAACACACCATTTCATTTAAATAAAGTGACGTTGTTTTGATTGATTAGTTAATTTTTAGATTTGACTAAAATTCAATGTAGTCCCTGATCTATTGATTTCTTTTAATTGCACCCATATTGCCCTCCAACTTTTAATGTTGTGAAATTTCACCCTTGTCAAACTTAATTACCAACCCTAAAGTTCAATGTTTTTTCATCTTGGTCCCTGGTTTCTGATTTATGCAGATTGACCCTTAATTGACAATTCAACTTTCAATTTTCTTAAATCTGGCCATTGATTTCACCGATTTCAATCCCTAAATTCACACGCCTTTTGCACTTTGGTCTTTGAATTTGCATTTCCTTAATCAAATCCCTAATTACCCATCAAAATTTGATATTTATTCGATTAAGCTTCTTATTTGACCAAATTAACTTTCAAAATTTGCAATTTAACCCCCAAAATTCAATTTTTCTAATTAAAGCCCAAATTGAACTCAAAAATCAATTTTCTTACACTTATGCCCTTAATAAATTCTATTAAACCCTAAAAAATTCCAATTGAGTTCTTAAACATCCAATTTTGAATTATCCTTCCCCAATCTATTTTTTTTTCTTTTTGTTTTGTTTTTTTATATGCGGGCCCCCCAAAATGGGTAACAACACTGGTGGTGGCATCGTCGGTGCTATTAGTAGCTGGAATCTTGGAGAGATGGGCATGATGATGTTGATGTGCTGAAGACACTGTTGATGCTAAAACACAAGCAACTCTTGATGTCTCTTCAGTCCTAATGGATGGATATTCTTTTCTTTTCCAATGTTAACAGCCTTGAACTCGTGATGGTGGCTTACTGATAGTTTTGGTTGTTTGTTCTTAGCTGGTTAATATGTCGGGATGGGTGTTTCTAGAGCTAGATGTTTGCAAGCATAATGTGTGGGTGTTTTATGAGGTATTTTGAGTTGGATAACAGAATATGGGTTTGGTTCTCTCGGTTGGAACAAGGGAGAGGAAGAAGTGTTGGTTATGATGTTGAGGTATGGTCATTCCTTACTCCTTTCTCTCTCTATTTTCTCCTCTCTCTTTTTGCTGGAAATGGCCACTCTTATTTATATTAGGTGGGTAATATATGTGGGCTCCCATCTGGAGTCAAATCTCAACCATTAAGCCCTCTAGGATTGATCACAACCGTAGATAACATGCCAACAAATTTATACTCTCAAACTAGGCTGTCAAAGGTTGGTTGAGTCTGTGACTTTGGACCTGTATTGTAGAGGTTTCAAAGGCAACATCATGGCATTAACCATGTTGGGGCATACCAAACAACATGTTGTCTAGCTTTTATTATTTTTTGTACTGTGCATTAACCAAAACACACCATTTTATTGAAATGAAACGATGTTATTTTGGGATTTATAATCTAAATTATGTAATAAATCTCTCTTTTAATTTCAACACTTAATCTTTTAATTTGTTCAATTAGGTCTGTAGTTTATTTTAAGTTTAAGAATCAATTCAATTTCATCCCTGCAAAGTTTTAAACATACACTAAGATTTTGGTGTGTGTGTGTGTGTTTTTTTGTCCTTGGTCTTGGATATTTTTAATTTCATCTTTAATTGACCTTTAAACTTTTAACTTCTTCAATTTCACCCTAATTTTCAACCGAATTTAGCCTTTGAATATGCTCTTCTTTTGCAAAAAAATACCTAGTCTTGAATTCCTTCAATTTAGCCCCTGATTAACCCCCAAACTTTGATTTTTTAGCGATTTTGTCTCTAATTTCACCCAATTAATTTTCTAAAAAATAATTTTGATCCTTTAAAATTGCAATCTTCTCAATTAAGATCAAATTAGGCTTTCAAACTTAATTTTTCATCAATTAAGTCCCTATTAAAATTAATTTGACCTATTAAAAGTCTAATTAAGTCCTTGTAGTTAATTAATTCTTTTAATTTGACCCAAATTAATTCTTAAACTTAATTAAACCTTTAATTGGGCCTATGCTTAAATCAAATTGGTCTATTAAAAGTCTAATTAAGTTCTCATACTTTTTTTTATTCAAATTCATTCGATAATCATTTAATTTAACCTTAAATATGCATTGTCTTTCAATCTTAGATCCTTTGGAGTACAATTGTGCTCCTAATTTTGTCTAAAACTTCAATTTGTTTTCTCCATGTGTATAAAACCCTTCTCAACCTTTTCTAGCCAGGCTACAAGTTCTTATTTATTTTTTTCATTTTTTTTGTTATTATTTTTAAAAGAAAATGGATGATTTTAAGAAAAACCCAAAATTGAGTTATAATAGGTTTAAATCTCTAATCAAAACATAATTTTTAGACCATCAGGGGCCTTTTTTATTATGACAAAAGAAATGGTTACTTTGGTTATTCATGGAGTAGGTATGCTAGTTTTATTCTTGTTAAATATATTTTATGATTTTTTAATTAAAAAAGTTATAAAATAGCAATAAAGTGATATATATCCTAGATACGAGACTTTTAAAATAAAAAAGTTGTATAGGATCGCCACTTAGTTTTTAAAAAAAATTAAGAAACCAAAAAATAAAATGGTATTTATAGAAAAATGAAAAAAAAAAAGAAAGAAGGTGTGATGTCTAAAGAAAGATAGCAATTGCTCAAAGGTATCAAAGGTATCCTTCCTTTAGAAATGTTACCTTACTGTTTTTATATTCTAAGGGTGTATTTGAAAATGCGGTGCAAACAGAGTTGTCAAAAATTTTGAATTTTGTTTTTGCTATATATATATATATATATATATATATATATATTATCAGATCATTTTGATGTGTTGATGTCAAAAAATATTTTTAAAAAATAAAAAAAATTTCATTTTGATGCATTTCTAAGCAATACATAAAAACAAAAGGAACTTTTTTTTTATTTAATATCAGAAATACATCTTACATATAAGTTTATAATTTTATATATTAAAAGAAACAAAATAATTTTTTGGTATTTCTAAAATGTAGGTATGATACCCATTAACTGATTCTGTATTTTTCAAGGTATGATAAAAATATAATTTTTATTTTTTTATAAAACAAATATGCATGAAAATTTTTAGAAATTGGTTGTATGCACACAAACAAAAATATAAAATTTTTAGAATTTGGTCTTAAACACACAAACAAAAATATATTTTTTTATTTTTGAAATAATTAATTTTTTTAATTTTTTAATCTTTTTAAGTTTCATAGAAAAGCAGGTATTTTTAATACCAAGTTTGTATTTTTAAAATTGCTAGAAAAACACACGAAGGAACCACAAATAATTCTAAATTGATCCCTAAATGTTTTAAGAATTTTTGGAAATTGTTTTAGGCTTGTTTGGGCAAAGTCACAAAAAGGAGAAAACAAACCTTGCTAAATTACTAGGGTGTATTTGCCTAACACACCCTTAACTAAAAATCAGAGGCTTAAAAATTGTTTTATGTCTATGTCTGGCAAACACACCTTAAGTACACACACACAAAAAAAAAATATTTTTTCCTTAGAAAAAACTTGACTAGCCAAACATGCCCTTATCTTAGAATTGGGCTTGGCCCAGCCCACGTGGCTCAAAGCCCAAGTCCATTAACACAACCCAAAACAAAACAAAACAAAAAAAAGATCAAATAAGATTTTTTGCATGAATCTGACAAAGAACACGAAAAACACCATAAAAACAACAAAAAAATATGGGTTTGATTTAGACTAGATATAACAAATCCAGAGATATATGGAAGTTGAAAATCATGTAAGGATCAAAAATTTAATATCTATTCAATTTTATTATCACTAAATTATCATGATTTGGTTAGAGAAGGTTTCAGTTCAAAACCAAAACCCTAAGATTAAAACACTGAAAAACAAGTTATCAATGCAAAAAAAAAAAAAAACCCTTAGATTATTGGCTAAAGGTGTCATACGAAGATGCTAGTGCAAAGAATTGAACCAAAAATGGTCTAAATCATAAAGCCAAGAAAATATTATTCCCGAAAACACTGCCCAGAAAAAACCAGAATTGCCCAGAAAAAGAACAAGCTACCAATTAAGAAACAAGAACTATGAGCTTAGAAAATGGCCTAAACCTAGCAACCATAACTTAAACATGTTTCTATAATTGATTTAGACGATTTAACAAAACCAAAAAAATTAAAATTAAAAAAAACAATAAATAAAATATAAGTTACCTATAATAACCAAAACACATATTTCTATTGATAAACATTGTTCCATTAATTAATATCATTACCCTAAACCTCAAGCAACATGCTTACAACTTGTGCAAACCCAACAAACTACTCTAAAACAGCCTAATCCAAAGCAAAATAAATACTTAACACACCTTACCATAACTTTAAAAATGATTAACTAATCATTAAAACATACTAAAACAACATTAAACATTATCACATATTATCATTATCACATTCTAATACATTAAACAAAGCAATCTAATAAAACTTAAGCATATATAAATTATCTTCAAAGTATGCTTACACATTTCAAAACAAGAATCATAGCTTTCAAACTATAAGTGATTTCAAAGGAGGCTGAAAAAAACATTTAAACTATAATTTAAAACACAAAATAAAGAAAAAGGTGTGCTAATTGAACTTTACCCTCTCATCAAAGTTTGAAGAATACCTTCTAACAAAATTGTTTCTTGGCTAGTGATTTTTTTAACCAACTTTGGAATTATAAGGTTGGCAAATTAAACATTTTGTGTTGTTTTCCTAGCTGATTAATGGTTTGGCTAAGGGTTTTTCGCTTTGGCAGTGTAAGAGTGTCTACTTTTCCTGGTTTTTTCTTTTCTATAGCCTTTGGCATGAGTTTTTATAGGGCAATGGAGATTATTTAGAGGCCATAAGCTGGACCATTCTCACTCATTGATGTCAAAGAATGAATCCAAGTCATCCATCAAGGCTGAGGATTAGGCTTTGTAGAGTTTTAGAGCTAACAAGAGAAGTACACGAGCAAACATGGCTAGTTAGGGTGTAGGTTTTAGCCTCTTATGGCAATGCCTTCAGAGTTGTAAAAAAGCTTTTGTTTTGTCTGGGTAGGAGAACAAAATGCAGTGTGTGAAGGGGTATACTCTTTATCTTGTTTGAGGAATAGATGGGGAAGAAATAGTCTCTGCAAGGTTGCAGTGAAACCAACCTCTTTTCAAGGCTTTTTGAGGAAGATGATTAAAAATGGTCAGATGACAAGTCGTTGGCTCTTTTTATTCTTATTTTTTGTCTATGACTACTCAAAACGGTGTTGTTTTGTTCAAAACGCACCATTTCATTTAAATAAAATGATGTTATTTTGATTAATTAGGGTTTTAATTTTTAGATTTGACTAAAATTCAGTGTAGTCCCTAATCTACTGATTTCTTTTAATTGCACCCATAATTGCCCTCCAACTTTCAATGTCGTGCATTTTCACCCTTGTCAAATTTAATTACCAACCCTAAAGTTCAACGCCTTTTTCATCTTGGTCACTGGTTTCTGATTTATACAGATTGACCCTCAATTGACAATTCAATTTTTAATTTTTTTTAATTTGGCCGTTGATTTCACTGTTTTCAATCCCTGGATTCACACACCTTTTGCACTTTGGTTCTTGAATTTGAATTTCCTTAATCAAATCCTTAATTACCCATCAAACTTTAATATTTATTCAATTAATCCCCTTATTTGACCAAATTAACTTTCAAAAATTACAATTTAACCCCTAGAATTCAATTTCTTCTAATTAAAGCCCAAATTGAACTCAAAAATCAATTTTCTTACACTTAAGCCATTAATAAATTCCATTAAACCCTGAAAAATTCTAATTGAGTTCTTAAACATCCAATTTTGAATTATCCTTCCTAATTATTTTTTTATTTTATCAATAGGGTCTTCATTAGTCAAAATTAAATTGTAAATTATTTAACCTTATATATTTTGATCCTCCTCAGCCAATCTTTGACAATTTGCTAGGCATTCTTCATGTTCTTCCCACTGATATATATTTTTTTATTTTTTCTAATTTTTCCAATTATTTATATTTCCTTTTTTTCTTATTTTTTTGTTTTTTTATATGTGGGCCCCCAAAATGAATTACAACACTGGTGGTGGCCTCGTCAGTGCTATTAGTGGTTGGAATCTTAGAGAGATAGGCATGATGATGCCGATGTGCTGAAGACATTGTTGATGCTAAAGCACGAGCAACTCTTGTTGTCTCTTCAGTCATAATGGATGGATATTCTTCTCTTTTCCAATGTTAACAGCCTTGAACTCGTGATAGTGGCTTACTGATGGTTTTGGTTGTTCGTTCTTAGCTAGTTAATATGTCGGGATGGGTGTTTCTAGGGCTAGATGTTTGCAAGTATAGTGTGTAGGTGTTTTATGAGGTATTTTGAGTTGGATAACAGAATATGGGTTTGGTTTTCTCGGTTGGAACAAAAGAGAGGAAGAATTCTTGGTTGTGGTGTTGAGGTATGGTCATTCCTATTTTTTTTTCTTTTTTTACTCCCTTCTCTCTCTATTTTCTCCTCTCTTTTTTGGCTGGAAATAGCCACTCTTATTTATATGAGGTGGGTAAGATGTGTGGGCTCTCTTCTAGAGTCAAATCTCAACCATTAAGCCCTATAGGATTGATCATAACCATTGATAACATGCCAACAAATCGATACTCTCAAACTAGGCTATCAAAGGTTGTTTTAGTCTGTGATTTTGGACCTGTATTGTAAAGGTTTCAAAGGCAACATCAACATGTTGTCTGGCTTTTATTATGTTTTGTATTATGCATTAACTAAAACATATCGTTTCATTGAAATGAAACGATGTTGTTTTGGGATTTATAATCTAAATTATGTAATAAATTTCTCTTTTGATTTCAACCTTTAATCTTTTAATTTGTTCAATTAGGTCCGTAGTTTAATTTTGATTTTATGAATCAATTCAATTTCATCCCTACAAAGTTTTAAACATACCCTCAGATTTTGGCGTGTTTTTCTTCTTGGTCATTGGTCTTGGATATTTTCAATTTCATATTTAATTGACCTTCAAACTTTTAACTTCTTCATTTTCACCCTTGTTTTCAACCGAATTTGACCCTTGAATATGCTCGTCTTTTGCAAAAAAAAATACCCGGTCTTGAATTACTTCGATTTGGCCCCTGATTAACCCCTAAACTTTGATTTTTTGGCGATTTTGTCTCTAATTTCACCTAATTGATTTTCTAAAAAATAATTTTGATCCTTTAAAATTTCAATCTTCTTAATTAAGCCCAAATTAGGATTTCAAACTTAATTTTTCATCAATTAAGTCCCTATTAAAATTAATTTGACCTATTAAAAGTCTAATTAAGTCCTTGTAGTTAATTAATTCTTTTAATTTGACTCAAATTAATTCTTAAACTTAATTAAACCTTTAATTGGGCCTATAATTAAATCAAATTGGCCTGTTAAAAGTCTAATTAAGTTCTCATACTTGTTTTTTATTCAAATTCATTCGATAATTATTTAATTTAACGTTAAATATATATTTTATTTCAATCTTAGATCCTTTGGAGTACAATTGTGCTTCTAATTTTGTCCAAAATTTCAATTTGGTTTCTCCATGTGTATAAAACCCTTCTCAACCTTTTCTAGCCAGGCTACCAGTTTTTATTTATTTTTTTCATTTTTTTGTTATTATTTTTAAAAGAAAATGAATGATTTTAAGAAAAAACAAAATTGAGTTATAATAGGTTTAAATCTCTAATCAAAACATAATTTTTAGACCATCAGGGGCCTTTTTTATTATGACAAAAAAATGGTTACTTTGGTTATTCATGGAGTAGGTATGCTAGTTTTATTCTTGTTAAATATATTTTATGATTTTTTAATTAAAAAAGTTATAAAATAGCAATAAAGTGATAGATATCCTAGATACGAGACTTTTAAAATAAAAAAGTTGTATAGGATCACCACTTAGTTTTTAAAAAAATTAAGAAACCAAAAAATAAAACGGTATTTATAGAAAAAATGAAAAAAAGAAGTTGTGATGTCTAAAGAAAGATAGCAATTACTCAAAGGTATCCTTCCTTTAGAGACTTTAAAAATAAAAAAGTTGTATATGATCACCACTTAGTTTTAAAAAAAATTAAGAAACCAAAAAATAAAACGGTATTTATAGAAAAAATGAAAAAAAGAAGTTGTGATGTCTAAAGAAAGATAGCAATTACTCAAAGGTATCCTTCCTTTAGAAATGTTACCTTACTTTTTTTCTATCATAAGAGTGTGTTTAAGAACGCGGTGTAAATAATATTGCCAAAAATTTTAAATTGTTTTTTGTTAAAAAATAAAAAATATATATATTAATTATCAGATTATTTTGATGTGCTGATATCAAAAATAATTTTTAAAAAATAAAAAAAATTTATTTTGATGCATTTCTAAACGAAAAGCAATTTGAACCGTCACCACTACCACAATCCCAAACAGGCCCAAATCCTCGTTACCATAAAGTTATTTGTCAATTATTTTCTAATCTTATGCTCATTGATGGATTTATATTATCATCAAAGCTCAAATCTATCTAAGACGTGATTTTGTAATTAAATAGGAGTATTTAAGTAATCATATTTGGTTTTAAAGAAGCAAACTCAGTAGTGGATTGTTTAGTTAATTTTGGTTTGATAAAATATCTATAGGATTATTATTGACTTATATATAGGTTTGTCTTCAATCTTATATTATGATTGGATCCATATTTCCTAGATTAATTTAATTTTTGTGCTTGATTTTCAAAAAAAAGTAATAATAATCATATTTACTTTTAGTTTGGGCAATTGTAATCCAAACAAGATGGAGGCGGGCGAAATTTTTGGACTTCGAAGCTCGTTTCCAATTATTTTGGATTAGATCTATTTACTTGGACTTTTTTGGATTTAAGCATGACCCAACTCGAGAAGGATATTTGGATCGAACATTAACCATTTTGCAAATCGCATGAGCTCAAAAAAAGAAAAATCGAAATAAATTATTATTTTTTCTAATAAAACTTATGTAAATTATTACACGAGGTATTTGATACAATATTTATGAATATATCACTCTACATTCATTTTGATGAAGGTAAAAACTAACACTTCTTGTTTGTTTACCTTTAATTTGTAGATAATACCATAATTTGAGATAATTTTACTCTAATGATGGTATATTGATATTATATATTTATTGAAGCAAAATTACAATTTGAAAAGTAACTTTATTTTTGCGTTTGTAAATATATAATTCTATAGTTAATTTAAATTAAGAATTATTCTTGTTTTTTTTTTTTTTTGAATGTTTGTATCTTATGAGTTTTAGAGTAGTAAATCAAGTAATCAACTATTATTAATTTAATACTTTAAGTAAGCATGTTAGGAAATACTGCAGACCCTTTACTGTTTTAAAACTTACCATACCATAAGAACGATTAATTATAATAGTTGTATTTATTATAATAGAGAGGTTTTAAATGCTCAAATGTCTATTAAAATGAATCATTTATTATTATTTTTAATGTTAAAAATAAAATAAAATAGTGTAAATTGTTTTTTTTTTAAAAATAACTCATAAACTACACTTTAATGTAGTTTTTGAAATTTAACAAATAGTCACGTTAATTACTTACATAAAGATACTATATATATATATATATATATATATATATCATAGCTACTTCAAGTAACTATTGAGGAGGCATCATTTGATTCTGTCAACGCAAACAAAACTCCATATAAGCTCAAAGGGTAAAACACAAACAAACAGGATGCAACAAGTATATATAACACACTCTTGTCAGTTCTGAAAACATGTTGATGATCATTGGACCCCGTCAAGCAAATAATATTGCAAGTGGGCTTACGTGCAAACATCCATATATAACTTAGTCAAGGCTTAGGTTATGCTTAATTAAGCGTAACGGTAGCGTTGCGGTGGTGATAATATATATTAAAAAATAATATAAATTATATTTTAAAATTTTATTTAATAGTTTAAATTTTTAGTTAAATTGATTTATTAATATAATATCAGAGTCTTAATAATCAAGTGGTTAGGAATTCTAATTTCATCATTATTTATTTGATAAAAATTAAACATAAAATAATATGGACCTATTCAAGTTTCAAAGTTAAAGGGTTTTTACTTAAGGCGGGGTGTTAAAGAATAATATAAATCATATCTTAGAACACCACATAATAGCTTAAGTTTTTGGGTTAAATTGGTTATTTGATAATATATAATTAAAACTTTATATTATCTCAATTATAGTTAATTAATCTACATTATAGTTTTGAACAGAGTCTTATTATAAAATTTCTAATGAAATCTTGGATTTGAGAAAACTATAATTTTTAATTTATTTTTTCAAACGAGACGAGACACAAAACTATCTCATACTAAGTAGTGATGTTGGTTTTATTTGCATATGATTTTATTTATATAATAATCAGCTCGGTTTCATTGAAGACGAGTATAATGTGATAGAGACACTGGTAAAGAAGACCAACTTCTGGTTCATGGTGAAGCATCTTTTACAATGCATTTTTCTCTTCTGATTAACTCCCCAAGGTTGTTGAATATCTCAACATAACGAGATTTGTTGGAACCTTGTAAAAAATCTTTAGAAGACAACAACACTATTGTTTCAGTATAATATTAAAAAAACAATAATTAAATGATGCCGAGATTTAATTTAATTTGAAAGAATTAGACTATATATTAACTATTTAATTTAATTTGAAAGAATTAGACTATTAAAAAAACCTCACCTGGATCTTCCCCAAGATTAAAATCTAGGTACTTTGAATATAGAGTGATCCTTCAGCTTCCTTTAATTTTTATGTTTGCCTTTTTACCATGGAAATTTAGCTGAAAAAAGATTTTCTAATATCATTTTGGAGGACACAGGATATAAAATCTATTTATGCGCTCCTTAATTTTTAAACTAAAATCTATTGCCTAATATATAAGATTTGATAGTAAATATATTTTTAAATTAATTTGTTTGTTAATCAAGATTAAGTTCATTTCTATACGATTTATGATGGTAAAGGGCATGTTATATATGAATAAATTAAGTATTTTATGAATAAATTAAGGACATGCTATATATAAATATATTAAGTAAAACAAAAATGAATAAATTAAGTATTTTACAAGTTTTTCATAGTTATAAAGAAATTTTATTTGTAAGGGTTTTAATTTATAACAAGCATGTTATTCTTCATTCCAGTCAGCATCACAAAACCTTTTGGAACAATAGAAAAACCAATTACAAAGAATCAAAACAAACACAAAAACAACACGTTTTTCTTAAAAAGTACCCTTGATTTTAGAAAAATAAGGAAATAAGAAGAATCTTGATTGTGGATCAAGCTAAACAGAAGGAGACATCCATGTGTTACAGACAATAGAGTCAAAAACCTAAAATTTATCTGTTTCCAGATATACTGTTAATTTGTAAGATGTAGAATCCAAGCTTCTGTACTGTAAATAAATGCACACTCCTTGCTTGAAACATACACAAACATGGAAAACACAATGCCTTTTGTGTCTCTTTCCCTCGTTTTCATCATCATCTCTTTTCCACTGCCTTCGAGCACTGCCATTTCTTCACCTCATTTGCATTAATGGAAAGTGCAATGATGACCCTGATGTTGGGACTCGCACTTGCACTGGAGAAAGTCCTTCACCTCCTTCAAACATCGACTGCAAACCCTCCGGAACCCTTACATGCAAAGGAAAATCTTTTCCCCGGTTCACATGTTCCCCTCCAGTCTCATCTTTTACTAAAGCTAGCCTAACACTCAATGACTTTAGCGAAGGAGGGGAAGGTGGAGCCCCATCGGAGTGTGACGAGAACTTTCATGAGAAGACGGAGCGCGTGGTGGCGCTGTCTAACGGCCGGTATGCTGGAGGATCAAGATGTGGAAAGATGATAAAGACTACAACACGAAATGGAAGGAGCGTGCTAGCTAAGGTGGTGGATTAGTGTGACTCGAAGAATGGGTGCGACAGCGAACATGCTGGCTTGCCACCTTGTAGGAACAATATTGTCGATGGGTCTGATGTGGTTTGGGAAGCTTTGAAACTGAACAAAGATTTAGGTGTTGTGGATGTCACTTGGTCGCTGGCTTAGGTACGCTAGCCTGGGCTGATTAATTGAATGAAGAACTTTGGTATCGTTTCGTCATGAAGTGATCAGCTAGTAATTCATTTCCTAATTTCGTTGATTTCTTTTTTTCTTTTTTCCCTCCCCAGGTCATTAAGCCCAAATTGTTGTACGAGATTTTGTTTTTTTTTTGTTTTTAATTAAGCTAGTTTTCCATATTATTGATGAATCTCATAGAACTTGTGCAGCTTAAAGTAACCAGACTCGGAGTCAAAAGATACAAGGAGACAGAAAATAACGAAAAAAAATCAAACACAAACCCTGACTGTACTGTTATTTTTTAATTGAATTATTCTTCTAATAACTATCTCAAAATAATAATAATAATAATAATAATAATAATCATCACAAGAGTTTAAATAGATGTCTCACCAACCTCAACTAGAAAGGAAATGAAAATATGAAGAAGATAATAAAAATAAAAAAAGGCCAAAACTCAGAACGAAATAGGAAAGTATTAAAACTATATAAAAAAAATTAATTTCTAGGTCTAATATGAGGGCATTCCCAATCTTAGTATAAATTAATAAAAAAAAACATGTAAAACCTCTTGATAAGATTTAAGTATAATCTAAAATTATTATTGTTTTTATCATAGATCATTTGATGATTCCAAACCTCTCTTGGGTTTAAACATGACAACATATGTTGTGTCTTTCATGTGTTCTAGTTGTAATAAATCTTATTTTAGAATCTTCAAAACCTCATGCTTGAAGAACCATCTCAATTAAAAAAAAATTATGTTATTTAATAAAATTTTATATTACTTTTTAATACAATTTCAATTAAAAATTATTTAGATTTGAAACAAGAATAAAATTATCATTACCTTATACTTAATTCTTAACTTTTAAAAAAATTATTTGACCAGGTATAGAAATAAATCCTATACGCCCTAAACTTGATCCTAGCACAAACCCCGTGCATGATCCATTGCTTATTTCTTGACTCTTTTTTTTTACTCTTAAATTTACTTTTAAAAATATTAAAGAATCAATTTAACTTAAAAGTTTAAGCAGGTTATGTTACAAGAAATGATTTATATTATTCTCTAACATACCCAGTCAAATGAAAGTTTTTTGGACTTGAAACTTGCATAGTCCACACTACCTTGTGCTTAATTTTTATCAAATAAATAGAGATGGTGAGATTCGAACTCGTGACATCATTAAAGCTCTGATACCATATCAAAAAATCAATTCAACTCAAAAACATAAATTATTATGCAAGGTCCCAAAATATAATTTATATTATCCTCTAACAGAAAACTTTTGAAAACTATTTTTTTTAATTTTCAAAATTTTTCAAAATTTGTTGCTAAATTTATTTTAACGAAAACAAAAAACATAAGCAAACAAGTCATCATATCTTGATAGAAACAAAAAAAGAGAAAGAAAACAAAATACCAAACAACTTGTATAGTAATTATAAATTTGTAATGTAATACGAGCAAAACTTAATTTGTGTGGTATTTAATTATTTTTGATATCACATTCAAACGCTAAATTCATACCTAGTACTAATTAAGTAACAAATTAGGCATTAATCTTGTTACTATGTAATGTTGATATTGTGGACCTCTAATTCTCTCTCTTTTTTATTTTCATAATCCCCTCTATTATTATTAATATTATGCATCTTTCTACTTTTAAATTTGAAAAGCAAACAAGGTTTACGTTATTGTTTATCCATGTCACCATATAACAAACAAAGTGTTTTAGTTAAAATCATGATACAAAGTGATTGCGGTATGTAGTGCATAGAAAACTTCTGGAGATGGAAGAAATGTACTAAAAAGTGCCGAAAAAAGTCTTTATTTTAATAGAAATTAAAAACTATTGAAGAAGATACTAAAACACAAGAAGGGGACTCGCAAAATGATTCAATCGTTGAAATATTTTATCGATGAAGTCTCTTTTTATTTTTTTATCCCAATTTACATGATGGGACTTCTTGTAGCATTGGAGTATCAAGGAGTTAATTATTCTTTCTCACAACTAAGCACATAATTGCAAAAATACATGTGAAATTAAATGTTAGATGCCAATTATTTCCTTTTTCTTATTTTTATAATTTTAGAATGTCTTGATATTATTTAAGAGTTCTGTTCAAATTCAGATATCGAGAATTGATGAAGTCGTAAAAAATTATAATAAATTTGGGCTTTTTACAACTATGTCTTAAACTGTGATATCTAGGCTTGGTCATTTCCAACTCTCTTATAAAAAAAGTCGCAAATTAAAATAGAAAACTCTCTAATACTTAAGATGATAAATTGTAGGAGAGAAAAAAAATATAACCAAGAAAGAAAAGGTTTAGAAGAGTTTATGTTTGAATATTATTTGTGTTTGTATTTTGTTACCTGGTGACCTAAGGTGTTTATGTAACCCAATCACATGAAATTACCATATGAAATGTGAAGTTACAGACATTGTGTGGAGAAATTATGAAAACAATTATCTACACCACATAGGTAAAGTTATGCACGTATCATACTAAAAGGTTAGGTGTCATAACCATTAGTGAGAAAGGTTGGTGCCTGTAAGTAATTAGTGAGAACAATTGGCATTGTACTAACAAGGCATTCACTGTACTTATATAGCTATTAGTAAGAAAGCCAGGTGCCCATACTAACCTCTAAAAGGTTATAACACTACATTATTGCGTGTGCCGACATGGGCTACCAATGTATTTACATAGGTTTGGGATTCGATCCATGGTAATTTTTTCTTGGGATAAAGCCTGATACTTAGTGGATAAGGTGGTCTGCTTGAGCGAAGGCTAATTAACGAATAGGGGTTGTCCAAATAGACAGTCAAGTTGTCCATTTCATATAGAGAAATAGAGATTTTATTTTAGAGATGTGAAGATGAGTAATACCATGAAGAAAAAAGCATGAAGATTACTTTCATGACCAGTTTTATAAGGGGTCTGTATGAGATGAGTTTGCTTTCCTCGAATCAATGTATTGATGTGATAAGTGTAAATAGAAAAATATCATGATCAAATTTTAATTCCTGGTCTTTGGCCTTTCTAAGAAAGAAAAAACAAGTTTCAAACTATTGGTTTTTGAAATATTACTTTCATGACCAGTTTTGTAAGGAGTAATCATGTCAAGAAAAAGAGTGCCAAGAATAACAATATCATTAATATCATTAATAACAACAGAGAAATTTTTTAGATAAAACCCATTATTAAAAACTAATGCTTGAGTTTTGTATTCAATAATTAATTTAGTATTATTTGTTGTAGAAAGTTTTTCAGGAGTGTTTTGTAAAAATCATTTTGGAACTATTCCTTATTTAATACAATTTAAATATGCACCTATATCAAACAAGGCAATAATGTCTATTTGAAAATCATTTGAAAAGATTAATGTAATTTTTATAATGTACTTTTTTAAATTAATTTGAGTTAAAACATGTAGAAAATCTTCAGGAATGTGCTCGATATTTGATAATGCATGATCCAATGCATGATTCTCTAGGGTTTGATCTTCTGAATCTGGTTCAAATCAAACTGGCTTTCTAACTTTGTAAGAAGGTGTTGTAAAATAGTAGTCTTTTTATTGGGCTTTTTAAGGTTTTGTAGTTCAAACTTAAGAGCTTTGATTTCATATCATAGATCTAGGATACTAGCAACAAGTTTAGATTTTTCTTTTCGAGAATTTTGGTAAGGTCATAGGTATTTGTACTAGTTGATAGCAATAATGATTATCCTTGAATAAACTATGGTGTCTCTAGCTTATCAAAAGAACTAATAAGTTTGTCCATGTAGGTTTTTTTTTTAATTGAGGGTCATTAAGTATTTAGATATCTTCAAGAATAATTTTTTGGTCTTGGGTTAAGACATTTATTTGTTTTGAAGTGTTATGGTTTGATATATCTGAGTTAAAATTGGATGTTGCTAACTTATTAATTTGGAAGGGTTCTTTAGAAATGCCTAATGGGCTAGATTTAGTCTCAAATGCTTCAACCAAAAGGTTTGGATATCATGAATGACTTCTTCTTTTAATTATAGTTCATGTAACTTTATATTAATTTGACAAAATCTAGAAGTATGGCCTTTCTGGCCATATTTGTAACATGTAATGTTTTTTAGATCAAATTTGGGCTTAGGTTTTGATTTTGACCTGAGAGGTTTTGTGGCTTTGTAGTGGTCTTTTTTTAGTAAGGTTTAGTTTTTATATAGAAATGTTTTCTGTATTTATGGGTTGATCTTCTGTTAGGTGGTTTTTTGGGCTTTGAGGTGGTAGATTTAGAGCATGAACCACTATAAGTTTGCTTTGGTAGGGATAGGTCAAACTGTTCATAAAAACTTTATAGTTCTTGTCTAGTTTTTCTCGTTTTCCACTAAAGATATTTTTGGAGTTTAAGGTCTTGACAACTCTTAAAATCATTTTTTTGGGTAAAACTGACAAACTCATCATTTGCTAATTGGTTAAAAGGGATTGTTTTAGAGACAAAGTATTTTTGATTTTGTTCCTGACTTTTTCTCCCATGAGGGTTTGCAAAACCAGCAAGGAATTTTTCTTTCCAGAAAGGTTGGTTTGAATCTTCTTAGAGCATGATACGGGAAAGGAAAGTGTTTTTATACCATTAAAAGTTACTTAGTTTTTTAAAATCTAAGGTTGTAAAGAAAGTTCAATATTTTTGTCTATGAGATGGGAGGCATCTCCTAGAAGATGTAAGAAATGGTTAAAATAAAAGTTGAAACCACACCTTGGATGGTGTTTTCATCAAATTCAAAGATAGATATGTGGTCTTCAATCATTTAGATGGAGTTAAGGATTTCAAGGTTTGGGTTCAATGAAATGATAATCTCGTCATCCTTTTAGCTGGCTAGAAAAACCAGCTATAAAGAGTTCAATTATAGCTTTGTCTGAAGTTCTAGTTTGAGTTTTGTAGGCATTGGCGGTTATGATCATTTGTTATAAGGTGTTTAAGATATTGTATTCATACATTCCATTTATGTTCCATTCATAGAGGAAAGAGGCATTGAATTTGTGTTGGTTTATAACGGTCGGTTCATTATAGAGGGTTATATCAGGAGCAATGGTTGTTTTAGGAGTAGAATTTCTCTAGACATGTTTATTAATTTTAAGAGCTTCTTTCTGAAAGGCCTCTTCATCAGTGGTCTAAGTTTGGTAATTTTGAATAGCATTTATGTTGCTTATAGAGATTTGGGGATTGTAACTAACTTGTGGGGTGTGTCAGGAGCAATCAAAATGGAGAACAAAACTTCAAAGTGCTTAAGATGATCTTTAATGGTTTTAAAAAAAGTCATTTTTATTATTTTGGAATTGAGTTTGGCTAGTTCTTGTAATTTGGTATAGTTTGAATACTGAGGTTTTTAGTCTCTAGTCTACAAATTTTATGGTTTTAACTAGAGAAACAATAGTCCTTTGGATTTATTTTTTTATTATAGACAGTTGTTTTCCTATGGTATTAGGTTGGTATTGGTAAAGTTATTTTGTTGGATAATGTGTTTGGTGTTTTGGATTTATTTTTCTATTCTAGACAATTGTTTTCCTGTCGTATTAGGTTGGTATTGGTGAAGTTATTTTACTGGATAATGTGTTTGGTGTTTGTGGTGATGTCTTCACTTGAGTTTTTGTAAGGAGCAGCATCTATAGCTGACTATTATAAGGAACTTTGAGTTTTCTCAAGTATGGATATTTAGACTCAATAGAGGTACCACTCGCAAATTCCCAAACAGAGGTTTTACTTTTAAATATTATAAGACATGCATGCTTTAAAAATGGATATGTGATATATTGTTCCAATACATAAAATGATTCGAACCAATCAAAGAATAAGATTTGGACTTTATATAATGTAACAAAATTATAAAAATATTTTTGTATTTCATGAAAGTTTAAAAAAAAAAACAATATCCCTTTTTGGAGTTATAGTTACTATAAAAATCATCAATAAAATATTTTTTTTGTTTATAATAAGATTTGTTTCAAGAACATTCAACTCATTCTAGATGTTTTCGATTACAGATGAGAATGTTGGAAAGGATTATAGAGAAAGTTTATCAGTGTTCGTATATAGTGGTTTGTGTATATTTGTGGTATAATCAACATTTTGAAAATTAATGCTAGGAATATCAAAGGTTAATTTTCTAGATAAGTTTGTGTGGCAAGGTATATTTATAACTAAGAGAATTTCAAAAATTTCCTCATTGTTTATTGTACTACATGTAGAAGATTCATCTGAGAATCTAGAACCGGTTAAATGTCTATGGAAGGATAGTCTAATTTTACCATCGTTATATTTGATTATTCGTTTGAGTTAGATATTTAATTGTGATAGTTGTAAGGGTTTAAGTTGGGTAACACGTTCAAGGATCCAGTCTTCTAATAAAGTAACATCTTTTCATTGATAGATTTAGGTACAGCTGTATTTAATCTAGAAAGGTCTGTTTTGAGAAGTAAAGTTTCACCTTTTTGAGATTGGAATTTATATTTACTGGCAAAAGTAGAAAACATGGTTTTATAATGGATTTTAAAGTTTAATGCTTTAGAAATTAATCCTTCAAGCATGTTATAATTATGGATTTTTATTTGTAAGATAATACTTTGTAGGACGTTTTTGTTTTTGAGAGATATAACTAGGTTTAAAAAACAATAAAAACAAACGGGGCCACAACACAAACTAGACTCAATGGAACTGAGTAATGAACCTAAAAATTTTAGAATCTAGCATCTTTAAGAACAATTGGGATGGAAGTATTTAAACCTTTTTTGGTAAGAGATTTTATTTCTACTTGTAGAAGGCCAGTATGGGTATATTTGTAGTTTCTATCTATGTGTTTTTGTAGGGATTTTTTGGAATAAATAGTTTCAAAAGGCTTTGTAAGCTATATATCTCTTTCTTCAGTTTTTATTGTAAAATCAATTTTGAAAATATTAAAAGAAGAAGTTTGGTAAATTTGGTTCTTTTGAACCTTTGAAATTTTTTAATTATTAATATTTTTTTGTAAAATCTTCAATAATAATCCATTCACTATTTATAATTCTTTTATTTTCAAAAGAATCAGAGGTAAAAGAGAGTAAAATAGAAGTTGTTTTGGCTCGGTTTTTTCCAGTTTGGATCAAGTTTTTTGGGTTTCAGGCTTATAAATCGGAACCAAACCGGTCGGTTTTTTTAAAATTTTAATTAGTTTTTTTTCACGGTTTGGTTTTTTCGGTTATTTTTTTATAGTTTTTTCGGTTTAATTGGTTTTTTGGTTTTTTTGCTCACTCCTAGTATGAATAATACTACCCAAATCCCAATAAGCTATGATACCAAGATAAACATATACGTTGTGTTGTTACACCAAAAAATAATCTTAAGATCTGATCACAGGTTTCCAACCAATATACTTGATTTTAAAAGAGAATATAAAACATAAAATATGCAAATTCCTGATGTAAATGTAGAGACAAGTTTAATAATGACAAGATTTTATATCAAACACATAACATACTTAATTTATAAAAATTTAAACATAATTTAAATAGAAGATATATTGACATCGTCACTTTAACCATTTCTTTTTATATACTAAGACAATGACATCCTAAATTGAATCGAGTTAATTTTGGTTTACCTATAAAACTTATTACTTGGATCATGAGCCATGATAAGTTTAATAACTTATGTTTTGGAAATCTATTTTTTATTTAAATAAACAACAATAAAAATTAACGTTCATAGAAAAGCCACTAAATATAATTCAAAAAATAATTATCATGAAAGGCTGAAAACAACATTTGCTAATTTTATAAAAAAACAAATTATGTAACCTTCTTTAAAACAAACAAAAAAAATCAAATGTTATTCAATCAAACATATTAAAAAAAATTAGCCACCGAATAAAATTAAAAAAAAAACAACATGAAGAGTTGTAAGACAAATAGTACCTGTCAATATAATAAAAACTGGTTATGGTCTTAGTAAAAAAAAAAAATCCAATGGTATTTATTAAAAGAGTTCTCAAATTAATTTTTAAGTAATTTATTTTAATGGATTGAATTTAAAAATGTTGGAAAAAATCTAAAACTGAAAAATAAAGAACATAATAGGCCAATTATATGGCCTACACATTTGGCCTATAAACGATGGTTTGACTTTGTGTAAGGCTTTATTTTTTTATGTTAAAGACCAGATAATAATTTGTCCCACTTTTTATATTTAAAAAAACAAAAAAAAAACATGTTATTTACCGGTATAGATTTCAATAACCAGAGAGGTCATTAGAAACTCAAGGTTGTGACTCTTTTACCTAAAAATTTATTTCAACTTATTTTTTCTTGATAATACATAAAAACACTCTTAAAATCTAAATAAATTAATCTCTGGACCAAAACACCCTCACAAAATTAAAAGTTGATGAAAAATAATTTTTTATCTATTTTTAATTTTAATCCTTTTATTTTTTATTTTTTTACAAATAATAAAATTATATTTTTTTATTAATTATCCAAAAATTTAAAATTAATAATCATATAAATTTATAATAGTACTGATATTTAAAACACTCAAACGGATAATATTTGAAGAGTAAACTTAGAGATACAGTAGTGGGCGGCATCACGTGTCGTCACCTATTCATATTGGGCCTACCATGGACGACAACCCATACGACAACCATTCGATGGAGGGACAACTCTGGCCTCTGGAAGCAGCACCTTTGGCGGGTGGGTGGGGGGATTCTCCACCAATAAGAAAGCCGAAAGAAAAAGCAACGTGTACGTACCTACCTGGCAAGTGGAGGTAGCACAGACGCCTCTCTGCTGTGTACTGCGTTCGCATCTTTTCCCATGCTGTAAAGAGGAAAGACAGAGTGTCAGCCTGTGAAGCCTATCGTCAATCTTATATTCTACAATCACAGAATCCCCTGAACCACGTGGGTCACTCAGTTTGCCTAGTGAATATAGTGAATGACAACACCCCCAACTCCACTTCTAGCAGCCCACAGCAGAGTCCCTTATGCCTCCTCAGAGCATATCCAATGGAAAAGATAAATGAAAAACTATATATTAAAAAATATTATTTTAGCTTTTTCATGTTTAATTTATATATTTTAAAGAAAATACTAAACAAAATATTAAAATACATTTTCTCTCTTATAAATACTATTTCTATATATCTCTCTAAAGAGCTAAAACCAATAAAATGAAACCACTAAAAAAATAAATCAATTAAATATAGCCATATGAAAAAAAAATAACATTAAATTTATTAAGAAATACTAAAATATTTATTTCTTACACTCCAATATAAATTACTCTTTAAATAGTTTTTTTGCATTGGAATAGATACGATAAAAAAAACTATATTTATATTATTGAAAATATTATTTTATCAATTTAGTTTTTCAAAATAGCATTTTGTATTGGAGATACTCCCACAAACACCCTTTTTTTTTTCTTTTTCTTTTTTTCAGGCAATAATATTTTTTACAACATACACTCGACTGATTTTAATTTATTTTAATTTAGATCATGTTATAAAGAGGAGTCGGTGCAAATACAAGTTTGCAATCATTTAATTTTTTTATTTAAAATTATTTTTATATATATTTTAATTATTTTGATATATTAATATTAAAAATAAATATATTTTTATTTTAATAATCGGATATAAGTTTTTTCAATGAATTAGCTTGGCGAGACCGCCTCATATCAGCAAGTGATTTGAGTGTGTTTTCAATTATACTTATTTTATTTTCAAAGCATATTTATTTTGAAAAAACATGGAATTAATATTTTTTATCGTATTTTATTTTTTTTTATAATTTTAATATGTTAATATTAAAAATAAAAATAAATATATTTTGAAGTTTTTCCAACTAAAAAATACTTTTTAAAAAGTATCTTTCATCGTAATATCAAATTTACACTAAGAAAGTGTTTGGATGTAATAGATTTTACTTTTAGTAGTGTTTTCAAAATGTATTTTAATTGAAAAAACATCAAATTAAGTAAGCACTTGGAATTGAGGTAGCTTATGTTTTTAATAGTGTTTCAAAAATATGTTTTACTTGAAAAAATATTAAATTAATTTTTTAATATATTTTGATAATTTTGATATACTGATATCAAAAATAAAAATAAAACTAAAAAAATTATTTTTATATATTTTCAAGTGAAAAATACTTTTAAAAAGTAACCTACACCACACTAACAGACACACCTCAGATGCAGGATCCTTTTGTAAAAATATTTTTCAATAAAAAATACATCAAATAATTTTTTTTAATTTTCTTGTTTTTTATATTAATACTTCAAAACCATAAAAGAACATATGAAAAGGCATAATTTAATTTATTTTTAAGTAAAAGATAATTTGAAAAATAATTTAAAAAATAAATTCAACCAAAAATACAATTACACCCTAATTCAACATGTTCAAATAACTCATAATGATAATAAACAACGTGTAAAATTAGAACAGTAGAACTTGTTAGGTAACTTTTGTTTTTTTATTTTTTAAAAAGGATTATTTGCTTTGATAAAATATTAAATTAATTTATTTTTAAATATTTTTATAATTTAATATACTCATATTAAAAATGAAAAAAAAATTATACACTTTCAAATAAATTGTTTTTTAAGAAATTAGTATACTATATAATATCAAACACACGTAGTATTCCTTCCGTTAAAAGGAACATGAAAGACTGGGAAACTGCACCAAAGTGGAGTGTATCTATGCCTCTTTTTTTTTTTTTTATCGATAATCGGTCACAAAACTACTGCCTCCAAGCAAAAGATCATCTGGCGGTCGACATTCATAGCGTGGGACAGAAGGAGTCAGTTGTCTAGAGATAGGTAGGTAGCTAGCCAGCTAGCTAGCTAGGGCTCTGGACTATGAGCTCCAGGTGACGTAATCTCCAGTTGTCCGTACGTAAATAGTCTGTGCTGTGTCCAATGAACGTCTTTTCCACCTCTGCAAGAGTGTGAACGCTGCATTAAATGCATCACCGCCCACGTGTCAGACCATGCCAATTCAAATTCGGGTATTTTAGAATTCTAACACATTTTGTAAAAATTTTGGAAAAATATACATGTTACAAAAATAACAGTAAAATAACAGAGTTTAAATATAATTACTATTAAAAATAGCCATTTAACACAACCGAAATAATAATTGTTTCAAAAGTAATGTTAATTTAATTAAAATATATAAAAAATCAATCCAAAATTTTATAAAAATTCTTATTTGTTTTTGTATTTCAAAAGTATTTTTGAAAAAAATTAAAAAATATTTATTTTTTTATGATATTTCTAAATCGTTTTGATATGCTGATGTGAAAAATTATTTTAAAAAATATTATTTTGAAACATTTTAAAAAAATATTTTAAAAAACAACTACCATCACACTCTCAAAAAACTACTTTAAAATATTATTTTTTTCTATTTTCTAAAGAATATATGATTTTTTTATTTAAACAAAAATTAAAAAACAAAAAGTATTTTAAAAAACAACTAATTTTTTATGGTATATTTTTCATTTTCTAAAGAGTATCGGATATTAAATAATTTTTAAATTATTTTATTGAAAATAAACATATAGCATAATATACCTATTGGTTCAATCGTTCTAATCAACAATCAAGTTCAATTGATGTACTATATCATAATAAATATTGCATAGCCTACATGGATTCAATTAAACAAAAATAGCAGAGAGATTTAATCAACAAAATTTAAATATATAATTAATAAAACTTCATATAATAATGTTTTTTTGTTTTGTTTTGTTGCAAAAAAGGCAAGTCAATCTTGTAAAGTAGTACAAATATTACTATTTTTTTATTATATTAAATTTCAGGAAATGGGGAAGATCCATTATGCACGAAACACCACCACATTCTCTCTCGTCTGTCATGTTTTCTCATGAAATTGTAAAAAATTCATATTAAATTGTTTTTTTTATTATTATTTTTTATGATTGTGTCTTGAGCTAAAGAGCGTGAGTGGGCCTTGACATTAGTTGATTGGCTTGCTAGAATGATTAGATTCCACCACTTGTTCACGAGTTAATGGGGTGACTGAACTCACTCGTTCTACCCTCTTCTATAAATACAAGTTTTTTTTTTTTTATTGAAATTATAGATAATTCGATATTTAAGTTAGTAATTATAGAAGAAAAAATAATGTATAAGAAAAAAATAATAATGTAGGATTCTTCCTTGTATAAACTTGTTGAATTATTTGTTTATCTAGTAATGGGAAGTATTTATATATTTTAATTAAATTATTTTATCTCCTAGAGAGTAGAGTAGAGTAGAGTAGTGTTATAATAAAGAATAATTTATTTTCTCATAAATATCAAGAAAAATAAGATGTTGGTTGTTTTTGGGTCTATTTGAAAATATAATAGTAATTACGGTTTAAAGTGTTTTTTACTTAAAAATACATAAAAATATTATTTTTTTATTTTTTAAAAATTATTTTTGATATTAATACATCAAAAAGATTTAATAACATAAATAAATATTTTTTAAAAAATATCAAAATTTAAAAAAATATAGTTTTCACCATGTCCCCAAAGCTTGAATCATTCATGAGAGCTCAGATTAATTGGTTAAATTATTTATTTGTTGCCATAGTTATTCAAACTTCCTTATCTGCTCTTGGAGTGGACTTTCTTTGGCAGTGTAATTTTTGTATGGCAAGAGCGTATGACATGTCATACCAAGTTAATTTTTAATATAATAAAAAAAACATATCAGTGTTATAAATATATTTTATTGTATTATAATTTTTTTTTAATTGAGAAATGTGAATATATTATTTGTGCTTAACATGATAAATTTAAAAATAAATCAATCGATAAACTCTGAAAAAATTATTAATATTAAATAAATACTAAATTGTTAAGCTAATAATTCAAAGCGAAAAACATGCATATACAAATATTTAACATTTATTTTAAAAAAATAATTATGTGTTTGCATTTTTTTTATTTTAGAGATTATTTTCTCTAATCAAGAATGACTGATTTTTTTAAATACATCATATAAATGCAATTTATTTATATTAAATATAAAAAAATGAAAATATAGATTGCAATAATCTCTTTGAAATATTATATAACATATAAAATAATTAAAAACCAATAACTACTATTTAAAAAATAAAGAAAACAACTTACGAAAAATCAGAGATAGGGTGTTAATTTAAATTAAAATAAAAAATAATAATGTAAACTAAAAAATACATATAAAGGAGGGAAGGGTATTAATTAAAATTTATATAAGAGAGAGAGAGAGAGAGAGAGAGAGAGAGAGAGAGAGAGAGAGTTAGGCCCGTATGCTTGACAATAAATCTCCTACTGCTTAGTTTCAAGCCACCTCAGGTCGCCAAAAAACCGATAGAAAATTGAGCTTTTGACTTTTAGATTAAATAAAAAAACTATTTTCAACCAATTATTTCACTTAAACAAATTTAATAAAACACCCTATAAACCTCAATAAACTCATTTATTTCTTTAAAAATACATATCCCAGCCTTCTATTTATTTTTTTCAGTAAGATGGAAGCCAAAATCCTACCATCACTGAATTCCTATTATGTAATTAAATCATTTGACACAGAATGTGGTCATTTTTGTTGTTGGAAGTATAATAACCAACAACTATTTTTCTCCTTCATCATTTTTTAAAGAGTTTTTTTCTCATCTCTTAAATCTTAAATTTTTTAAGAAATAATCTAATATTAAAAATAAATTATATATATATATATATATCATTTTGATGTTCTAATATTAAAAATAAAAAATTATTTTAATATATTTTAAAAAAATATTAACTACTATGATAATATCAAACAAGCTCTTATTATTAATACAGCTAAAATGCTAAGAGTCAGAATAATAAACCAATTTAATATAGTTTTTAGTCATTTTATTTCATCTACCCTGTAATGTAATTACAACCGACTTTACTCGTGTTTGTTTAGCCACATCTTTGTATTCAAATATTCATTCAATCTCATTCAACAAGTTAATTTATTCTTTTTCTTGTAAAGTCTATGAAAACTCAGGAATTTTGATACAAAATTCAAAATCTCCAAATCTGTTCTCTTCTCACTCAAAGGGTGGTTTCCTCCGAATTCGTCTTAGATTTTCAATTTTGACAAAGTACCTGAGATCACTCTCTCGGTCCTGGTCACGTTGTCCCTGGTTTCGCAAGTCCCTCTTCTCCAGCCTACGAGTTAATTTTGCGATCTGCTTTTACATGTCTTCGATGATAAGCTCCCGAACATTCCTGTCTCAAAGGAATGCTCCTTCTTATCACTTTTTTGGCCACACCCTGCTCCATGATCTCTTCCTACCATAGCTTGTTAGCTCATAGAGTGGTAAACAAATTCTCTTCCACGAGATTGCAGCATACAACACGCAATAAATTTGAGATCATTGGGCTTTGATACCAATTGATAAGGCGGAAGCTGAAGACAGCAAAACAAAGAAAGAACATGAGAATTTTAATAAGCGAAATGGGCTGCCGATGTGACCCCCAAGTTCGTGGATTTTAGTTTCTCTAGAATAACAGTGATAAAGTCTCCTTTTTAGAAGATTTACGAAACCTTAAATAGACCAGAAACCCTACGTCAACTAGAAAATAAAGATAATAATTTGAGATTACAAAGGAAGGAAGTATAAAATCTGAAATAACTAAGAAAATCATAAAAACCGCCAAAATCAAGGTCCCGAGGTGAGATTTTTAGAATTTAAAGATTTGACGGTTGAAGTAACGATTTTATCTAGTTATAACCCTTTTAAACTGTTGCTTTGGTCTGACGTAACCAAATCTCTTTTTGAGTCTAGATTTGTTCTATTGGTCCATAAATATCTCTGTTAAACCACCTAGTTGTGATAAACTCACACCTGACTATTAAAAATTATTTCTTATCATAAGCCCAATTACAACATAAATTAATAATAAATTTTCCAGATCAAAATGAGAATAAATTGAGTTTAATGAATATACTTTTTATCCAGGCACCCAAAAAGGAAAAATAATGAAATTTGGCTCGATAACTATACCCTTACCCAGGCATCGAAAAAGAAAAATAGTGAAATTTGGCTAAGGGAAGGAAAGGGACCCATCCCGGGGAGACACAAATTGAATTCACGACCGCGACATTTTTTATCCGTCAAATTTAACGTCCAAAGCACGTTAAAACATTGCTTTGAAAAAGCTAAAGCGCGGGTTAGGCGTTAAAGCTAACGGTGAATACCAAAACTTGGCAATTATTGTCCTCCACCTCTTTCGTCTCCAACTCTACTCCCACCAAAATATACTCCCAAGAAACTAACCTCACCGGAATCTTACCGGAAATTGTACCAATCTCCTCTCTTTATGGTTGATTTCAACATCTTAAAGGTAATTATTACAACTTGTCTATTTAGATAGAAGATTGATTATTCCTCGAGTTTTTTCTTTGAAAATTGATCAAAATCTTGTTCAGAAATTTTTCTTTTTGTTTTTTATGCAAACTCTTTACGTTTTTTTTCCTTTCCTTTTGTTCTTCTTCTTTTCGTATGTTTCGAATTTTTTGGTTGATGTCAACATGCTTTTTTCTTTTGTTTTCTTCTTCTTATTCCTACTCTATGCGGGTTGTAAAGAAGTAACTAAAGCTGAAGGGCTTAAAGTGACAAGAGATTTCCACTATGTTTTTCAACAATCGGATCTCTATCATTCAGTCTCTTTCTTTAGCTGTTTAGAGGGCGGACATGCATGAGGGTTTATGGTGTTTTTTTGGAATTAGGGTTACAGTACGGTTTACGTGAGGTATAATTATAATATACACATGTACTCTATGTTATATATATGTATATACACATGCAGTGAAAAGGGTGAAACGTTACGGATTAATGATAAGTTTTGTGGTTTAGCCTCTTATTTAGACCAAGACAGAGTTGATTCAAGTTGTTGAGTATCAAGTCTGCAAGTTTTTTGCACTGTTCCTTTGGTTGGGAAAGCCCTACCGTTTGGCTGTAACCACTCCAAAAGTTAAAGGAAAAATGATGACGACGACGACGAGAATAGTAAAAAAAGTCTTTGTACAGATTTGAGAGCAGAGACCCCTCCCTCCCTCTCTCTCTCAGTTGCGATGAACCTCTAGAATTGTTCATTCTTTTCTTGTTTTCCTTAGTCTGATGAATGTGTTTTCCTCCTCCTAGATTTATGCCGTCATTAGTGTGTGTAAAATGTAGAGCATTAATTGATATTCTATGTAATGTAATCTCTGTAACATGATGGTATTGCAGGGATTTTAAGTTCATAGAGTTTCAGGACTAAGTTTGATGGGTGTTCGAAGCTACGGATTCTTGTACAAGGAGGCAATCTTGGCCTTAAGTTGGCTAGTGAGCTCACTAGAGAGATTCCAGTGAAAATAAGCAGAATCGGATAGTGGTTTCCTAGAATTAGATGGAAACAAGAAGTTTTAGGCCTGAATCACATGTAGCACAGCAAAGCCGGAGAGATAAGTTGAGAGGTCAACAAAGTTTAACCTCAGTTCAGTATTTAGATGACTACCCTAACAGTATGGAACGTATATCTGTCAATCAAGGGCTAAGCCCAGATCTTGTTCACGTTCGAAATAATAGGAATGACAATACGATTTATGATTCCACTATGTTTTCCTCAGAAATTCTCAATTTTGCAACAAGTTCTCATGTTCTATCAGCTCCTAAAGTTTCAATTGTTGATCAAGAACTAGGTGCAGTTCCGCTCAATAGGCCTGTACTCGCCGAGGATTCTTCTTTCACTGGTATGACGTCTCACCCAGTTTTATCCAACTTCAATGCTTCACGCAAGGCCAGTAGCTGTGACCCACAAGGTTGTGGTAATTGGAGAAGCCTTGACTCACAGCAAAGTTATGATTTGATGGTGAATTATGCAGGTGGATCAGTAGGTGGGGAAAGAAATCAGAAACCTATGTTTGTTGGGGAAGTCTTGTCAAATAATGCAAGGGTAAGCAACATTTCAACATCTAGACAATATTTGATGCCTGGTTACAATGGAAACCAGAATGTTCAGCTTCCATCTACGTTAAGAAATACTTTTGGTGAAATTTCAAGTGAAGATAGCATCAAGCAGTTGAGGGTGATGCAGGTTCCTTCTCTTCCACCTTACCAAAACGCAGCCCAAGATGTCATTCCTTCTGGTTGTTTTAGGCCCAGAATGAATGAGCGCATTCTCCATCCATCTTTTGTAACTGAATCAACTGCTTCACATTTTGATAATAATGGCAGTACTTGGATGAGCAGACCACTCGAGAACTACCATCACTGGAGTACTGGTGAGTTGGGTCTTGTTGAAAGGACGAGTGACCAAGAGATGATGACTATTACAAGTGATGCTAATACTCAGGGTTTATCTTTGTCGCTTTCATCAATTAATCCACCATCTAAAGTTGAAGTTACCCATTTTGGAGAGGAATATGCATCTGAACATTTGCAATTGAAGGTGGCTGATCGTGTTTCCCAAGAATCCCATCAAGATTCAAAATTTTCTAAGTCAAGTTCTCTGTGTGCTTTGCCGAAGCCATCAATTATAACTAAAAGTTGTGGAAAATCGATTCATGACATCGTGGGGACTTCTACGCATGCTCTTCGGAACACTGGTCCTCTTGGACCTTTCACTGGATATGCAACTATTCTAAAGAGTTCAAAATTCTTGAAGCCAGCTCAGCAACTGCTGGAAGAATTCTCTAGTAGAACAGGTCCAAAACTCACGAGAACATTTGAGATGTCTGAAGATCAAGTTACTGCTCTAGCTTTGGCTGACATTGTTAATGAAGCCAATGAAAATTCTGGAACTAACGCCAAGAATTACTCAGGCATCCCATCCTCTACATTTTACTGTTCAAATAAGGCAAGTGGTGGTGATGATGTAGGTGGAAGCGGCGGCTCTTGTGGATCTTATGGGCCAGAATACCAACAAAAGAAGGCAAAGCTCCTGTTCTTGCAAGAGGAGGTTGGTTTGTCTACTCTACACATCTCTCGATTTCTTTTTAGGATTTCTTTTTAGATTAATATACATCCAATCTTCTCCTTACCACTAATTATAAGGAAAATATCCTTCTGTGTGTCTATGTTTGTTTTTTTGAAAAGGCAAGATGATTGCATTGATTAAAAAAATTCATCGTACACAAGGCCAAAACCCAACAAGTTGTTATCTTGTAATGACAGCATTATTGCTGTGAAAAGAAAAGTGTGATCAGCAGCTTCACAATGCTAGTTTTCCTACTGTTGATTTTCCAAGTTTAGCTAAAGTTTGGTAAGCCAAAAAGAATGCACAGTGTAATCGCTGTTAATTTCTCCTTTTGACATCCAACGAATTTGTTTATGTACTTAATCATTATCATTCAGTAATTACCTCACCAATACTACGATTACATCATGACCATTTATGCTTGTGGAGATTAATTTTTTAGAATATGCATGCCTATAATCTGTCTATTTTTCAAGATTTTTATTGCATTAATTCTTACATGCTACTTAAAACAAGCATATTTGGTGACTCTACTGCACCGTGTTACCAAAAGGTTTGCAGAAGGTACAAGCAATATCATCAACAGATGCAAATGGTAGCTTCTTCTTTTGAATCAGTGGCTAGTCTCAGCGCTGCCACCCCGTATGTTTCCTTGGCTCTCAAGACAGTCTCTAGCAATTTCAGGTCTCTGAAACATGGCATCTCAGACCAACTCAAGCTCGTGACGAAAGCCCTAGGAGACGATCTTTTCTCCCGGAATACAGTTGCAGTGGGTAGTAAGGGTGATACAAGTACATCAAGGTCAATATACATGGATCAAAGCATTCAAAAGAACAAATCTGGTGGGGTTAGTGTGGGTTACCATGAACCCCAACAACACATATGGAGGCCCCAAAGAGGCCTACCAGAACGTTCAGTTGCAATTCTTAGAGCTTGGCTGTTTGAGCATTTTCTACACCCGTGAGTTTCCCATCACCATTCGAATATGTAATTTTCTTATAATATTCTACTGTATCAACTTTTTTCCCTTGTAGGTACCCCACAGACACTGATAAGCACATGTTAGCTACGCGGACAGGTCTATCTCGAAACCAGGTAAGTCAGCTGCTTGTTAATTTTTCTAGTCATTTCTGGCCAAGGGTCTCGCTTTCAATTTATCTGATTGGATTGATTGAAACAATTATGTGTTGGTTTAATTGGAGTTGTTAGTATATGAATTAGCCAAGATATCTTGCTGTCTTGGTATTCCAAGACCGTGAAGCTCTTCTTTCACATCTGCTTTTTTCAATGATCTCGTTTTTAGAGCTCTTTAATGATATTGTATTCATGTGCTCCTATTTGGTTAGAAATTTGTCAACTGCATTTGCTGCATGAGATATACTCCTTTAGATTTAGATGTTTGATAAGTTGGCAGATCAGTGCAGGTGTCAAATTGGTTCATTAATGCCCGCGTTCGCGTGTGGAAACCTATGGTTGAGGAAATACATATGCTTGAAACAAAAGGCTTGGCAGAAATTTCTGGAAAGAATGATGGAAATTCTGCAGAGGGTAATATCCAGTCAAATGATGAGCAAACCTCAAACAAACTTGGTACAAATTCCATGCTAAATAAACAATTGGATTGCTCTGGTATTGGTTCCTCTGGAAGCAGCGGTGAACAACTGGATGAGGAGCAATGGAGTGAAGGGAAGAGGTCAAGAGTAGAATTTCGGGTTCCCACCACCATGGATGGATCATTGATGAATTTTCTGCCGTATCAGAGAAGTGGGATTGATAATGGTGGAGCTGTTTCCCTTACTTTGGGTCTCAGGCAAGGTATTGAAAGTGCGCAGCACCAAATACAATTGCAACAACACAATGGTCAGTTTAAGCAGTCATTTGGAGGTCAGATGATTCATGATTTTGTCGGTTGATATATACACATATATATCCTTTTTATCTTCAAATGGAAGTTGAAATTGAATAATACTTGCCATAGAAGAATGGCTTCGTTTTTCCACCATTTATCTCGAATGACAAGGCAAGTTGTCAGTGGATAATACTTGAATATCTTCTTCAGGCTTTAAATTGCAGCTTACATGTATCTTTACTAATGCTTGGTGGCAAATGTTTTCTATGGCTAACTGTTTCTTGAACGTTCTATTTAACCCTAATCATGGATGGATATAGGGAGAGTTCCCCACTAGGACCAAGCTGTCTAATGTGTCCAGCCAATGAAGATGGTGAGGGAAGTCGAGTGAGGATGCTATTTGATGTGATCTCTTGATTATATGGTTAGACAACTCTTAATGAATTAGATAATTTTGATTTGATAGAACCCTGAATTAGAGGTAATTTTGTATTTCAGAACTAAAAATATAAAAAAAAACTTAGACTTGAAGATAATTTTGTATCTAAAATCTCAGTATATAAATGATGCTATAAACCAATTAATTTTTAATAAATTATGTTTTTTTTATATAAAGAAAGGTTGTTTTGTAATAAATAAAGTCTTTTAATAATAGAATAAACTCCTAAATAAACTAAAATAAATTTAAATTAAAAATAATTATTTAATATTAATTAATAAAATAAAATAAAATAATAAAAATAAAGTTTTCATATTAAAATTTTTTCATGTTGCTTGAATTTTTAATTCTTGCATGTTTTTGGTAAAAATTTTAATTCTGACTTAAAACATGTTAATATTTTTCGTATGAATAATTTACTAGGTCTACCATATAAAATTATAAAATTAAAAAGTTTAAGAAGTCTAACTTTCAGCACAACTTGAATTGTAGTAAAATTCTATTTGTATCTTCAAAAATGTCACAAACAATACAAAAAGATTTAGTTTGATAGATTTAATAAGTTTTATTAAATAATTTTGATCCTCTAAATAATATGTTTGTAAAATCTATTGACTAGAAACTTTATCAAAATATAGTTCTCGATTCGATATCCGGTTTCAGAGATATGTCTGACCTCGCAAAACTAGTCAACAATCATTTTAAGACTAAATTCATACCTAACTTGGTTTGTATCATCATTTAAAAAAAATAGATTTTATCTCAAATTTAAATCATGAAAAACATCTTTGAAGGTCAACAAATCAAATCAGTATCAAGTTGAAAATTATCATCATCATCAAGAATCTTGTTAGCAAAAAAAATATTCTCTTAATATTTGTGCTCTTTCTTTTCAACCATCCTCCCTTCCAATTTTAGTTGCTTATTTTTTTTTATGTTATTTCTCTTTGTCTCTCTCTCTCTCTCTTTATGATATTTGTATATTTGGAGACAACATAAACTAAAATGATCCTATATTCTAGAAACCTAGAAGCAAATTGTCACCTCTAGATATGAAATAATTGAAAATCAAATCAAAAACAACTAAAGCTAAGAAAAACAAAAATAACAAGAAGAAAATAAATAAAATAACCTGATTTTGGATTCTGACTCTAATATCAACTGATGTAGACCTCTTGATTATGTGGTCAAACAACACCCAACAAAATAGATAATAACTTGAAAAATCAAAAATCAAGTTTGATAGAACCCTGATCCAGAGGTAACCCTGTACCTAAGAACCAAAGGTATTGAAAAAAAACTTGGACCCATAGATAACCTTATATTTAAGAACCCTAAATATATGAATGATGCCATAAAACTAATTAATCTTCGTTAATTCAGTGTACGATCTTGTCCCTGTAAAGAAAGATTGTTTTCCCACAAAAAAAAAAACTCATGTTTATTTTTCAACTTACTGCTACAAATATGTCTTAAATAGTATACAAAGGTCTAATTTGATAAATTTGACAAGATTCGTCTAGTAACTTTGACCATCTGAAATAATAAGTTTTCAAACTCTATTTGACCTAACAATTTACCAAAATATAGCGATGTGTCTGGTATCTCTCTATAAAATTACAACTCGATTCGATAAATGGTTTAAGAGATATGCATGACCTCTTAAAACTGGTTAGCAACTATTTTAAAGCCAAATTCAGGCATGACTTGGTTTGTATCATCTTCCCCTTCTTTAAAAAGATTCAATCTCGAATTTGTATCATGAAAAACTTTATGGTCAACAAATCAGGACCAAGCTGAAAATTTTCATCATCATTAAAATCAAGAAGAACCTTGTTAGTAAAAAAAGTCCTCCTAATAAATAAGCTCTCCTTCTCAACCATCCTTCCCTGCTTAAATTTTAGTTGCTTTTCTTTGGACATTCTAAGCTATAGACATGAAATAATCGAAAACCAAATTGAAAATAACTAAAGCTAAGGAAACCAAAACTAACAAATAGAAAATAAAGTATATAACCTGAATTTGGAGCTTAGTTCTAATACAAAATGATGCAAACCTCTTGATCATATTGTCAAATAATCCCAAATGAAGTAAATAACAACATGAAAAGCTAAAAATCAGATTTGATAAAACCCTGATCTAGATGTAACATTGTACCTAAGAATTAAAGGTATTGGAAAAAGACTTGAACTAAAAGATAACCTTATATTTAAGAACCCTAGATATGCGAATGACGCCACGAAACCAATTAATATTTGATAAGACAGTGTATGATTTTTATTCCAGTAAATAAAAGTTATTTTGCCGCAAACAAGCAAAAGAAAAACTCACGTTTATTCTTTAATTTGCTGCCCAAATTTGCAGCTAAAAAAATTATATAGTCTAATGGGCCAGAACAAATCCAAATTAAAAATAATTATTCAACCTTCAATAAATAAGTAAAATAGGATAATAAAAACAAAATCTTCATGCTAAAACTCCTTCATATAGTCTGAATCTTCAATTTACGTATATTCTTGGCAGATTTTAGTCCTGACTTCAAACATGTCGTTTTTTCTTATATGAATGAATTACTAGGCCTACCATATACGGTTAGAAAGCTTGAGATGTCTAGTTTCTAGCCTAACTTGAGTTGCAACAAAATTCCACTTGTATCTTTAGACATGTTCAAAAAATAACACGGAGTTCTAGTTTGATAGATTTAACCAAATTTATCTAGTAATTTTAATTCTTTAAAATAATTTGTTCCTAAATTTTATTTAACCTAAAAATATATCAAAATATAATTTCACATATCTAATATCTTTCTATAAAATTTCAGCTACATCCTATATATATAATTTTAAAGATATATATGATCTTGAAGAACTCGTGAACAACCATTTTAAAACTGAATTCGAATATGACTTGATTATATCAGTATTGGAAGATTATTCGATGTGATGACAAATGATTTCCTAGAAAATTTATGATTACATATTGTCATTGTGGTCAGCCAAATTTAACAGGTACACCAAGTTAGAATTTAAATAGTTTACTTAGTCACATTTGAATAATTTTTTTTCAAAAAAATTATGATTATAAGTATTTTAGGATAAATTTTAATATATAAACATTAAACACATCTCATGAATTCCATGAAAAAAAAAAAAAATACTCCGATAGAATTAAAAAATTTGAGAATTTAGATAGTTCTTTCCACTAAAGAGTAATATGATAAATAAGCTAATTTTACTTTATCATTTTTATTGTGTTTTTGGTAATGTATGTTTTTGTAAAAATATTTTTTAATTAAAAATAAATTAAAATAACACACACGTATATATGTTTTTAACGTGAAGAAATTAAAACATTGAAATACTTAAAAAATAATTTAATATCTTTTTAGATAAAAATGTTTTTTTAAAAAATACCTTTAATTCCTTTGTATCCTACCCCACTAAATTCATGTTTGTCTTTTTTTTAATACGAAAAAAAATTAAATTTTAACTTTGTGCTAAAATCCTGTTACTTAATTTCTTGAAAAAAGTAAAACGTTTTCACTGCTTAAATAAAATAAAGAAACAATAAATACATCTTTATTGCCAATTTGCCATCCTTGTTAGAACAATTATCGAGGTACTAAAATTTTTCTATTAAACATTTTTTTATATATATTTTTAACATGTACCTCACTCTTCAATAATCGATGTGACAATAGCCAATATGCTATTTAATATGGGTACGTGCTTTGTGGATTGTTGCGATGTAAAATATTTTTTATTTAAAAATATATTAAAATAAAATTATTTTATTTTTTAAAAATTATTTTTGATATCAGCACATTAAAATTATTTAAAAATATAATTTTTTTTATTTTAAATAAAAAATATTTTTTTTTAATTTGAAAAAAAATCGCGTTCCCAAACATACCCTAAATGAGTGGGTGGCCCGTGATATATTTTTTCATGTAATAACATAAAAAAGAAAGCTAAGGCAACACAAGCATTTCAAATAAAAAAACCCAAAACTTGAGTTATTGTCTTGACTCAAGTTAATAAGCTCGTCTAATTTTGATAATATATATATATATATATATAATAAAAAATAAAAAAAGTTAAAAAACAATCCGAACTCATTCAAGTTAGTACTTAAAATTTGCGACTTAGCTATAACATCAAAGTAACCCCATCAGAAGTAAATTGAAAGTTTAATTATCAATTAATCCAATGTTAAAAGATAAAACTTAAAAAAATTAAATTAAAAAAAATAGATCCTAGTCAAGTTGTGTCAACATGTTAACCTTGTAACCATAGACATGAGATTAGGGTAATCCAATAAAAAGAAGAGCAAAAAAAACATGAAGGTCAATTCTCAATAAATCAAACATTGAAAGATGAGATTGGAAAAAAATCAATAAAGAATCTAAAAATATTTTACAATTATATTTGTTTAATATAAATATATAATTTGGCTTAGGTTCGGGTGGGTTCTGGGTATGTTTTGATAATATTCATACCCTATTCATTACTCATTAGATAATGTAACCATCTAAAAAAACACCAACCCGTTCAATGCGAGTCGAGGCAGCATCTATCGGGTTCAGATCAAATTGCGATCCCTAATGTTGAGAGATGTAATTGAAAACAAAATAGAATTAAGAAAAGGCAAAAAATTAAATAAATATCAATTAAAAGAATAAGGACTAAATTTAAAATCAAAACTAAATGAAACTAGAAGATGAGAGATGAAATTAAAAAAAAAAACTAACGTACAAAAGATAAAAAATAAAATAGATAAAAATCAAAAGAATGAGGACTTAATATGAATGAAAAGTAAATGAAATCAAATAATAAAGACAAAATTGAAAATAAAAATTAACCTACAGAAGATTAAAAAGAAAAATAGATAGAAATCAAAAGAATAAGAACCATATTGTATAAATAAAAAAATAAAAATAAGCTGGTGTAATTTGCCTAAAAGAAAAAAGAAAAAAGAGAAAGGAAAAAAAAAAAAAAATGCATTGGAGCTCCATTATATGTCCTTTACCATCACACGTCTTACCAATGGAAATATCTTGATGTGCTACTTGAAACACCATCACAGAAGATGGTGTTTGACGGCAAGAGGATCCCGCACGTCTTGCATAAAAGGCATGAGCTCTTTCCACTAGCCGCAAGCGCCAATAACTTTTTATATATATATATATATATATATATATATATATATATATGACCAAATCACCCTTCTATAAGCTAAGGGGAAATGACGAAAACACCTCTAGACCTAAGTTAAAGAAAACCAAAATTGCAAGGGTATTTAAATAATTAAAAAAATTAAAAAATAAAAAAACCCCTTGTCCCCAGGTTAATTTTTTTTAATGGATAGATTAATAATTTACTTATTTAATAAAAATATAAAAAGACTAATTTACCTAAAAAAAATCAAATTAGAGATTCACAATTTCGCACGCATCCGCTAAAGGTTGCATTATATCTTTCTTTATAGTGAAAGGCTGATGGGGTTTATGTTTTTTTTTTAATTACCTATTAAATTTTCTTAAAAATTTCACTATATGTACTCAATTGTTTTTATGGTCACTGTATTGTGAAAAGTATATGGCTATGATTGAGAATTAAATTTGTTTTTTTTCACAAGCGATAGACCTTAAAAGGAGTAATAAAATAGTTTTTTTTTACAAAATATCACAATTAAAAATAAATATTCTTGAGACCAACATTATTTGGTAATATTTGATATTGAGCCAATAACTATTTTTTACTTGGAAATATATTAAAATAATATTTTATTATTTTTTTAACATTAGTACATCAAAACATTAAAAAACACACAAAAAAATTAATTAAATTTTTTTTTAAAACGTGACCACACCGTAATATCAAACGGGTATTAGAAAAAACTGGTTCAAATTATTTTTTTTAAAAAAAACACCGGTGGAACCAACATTTTCTATGCTGATATAAGGTTGGTTTTCAACAAAGTGACTGAGTGTTTTTACATTATAATCTGTTTTTAAATTTTTTTTACTTTAAAAAATATCAAATTAATACTTTGTAAGTTTTTTTTTAATATTTTTAATGTACTATTAAATAAAAAAATGAATTTATAAAAAAAAGAAAAAAAGTTTAACTTGCTATACCCGTCAACTGGCTCATGGACTTTCTAAAATTTAATAATATGTTTTTTTTCCAAAACTATTTTTTAACTATATGACAAAAAAATAAACAATCACATAATTAAGTTTAATTAGAAAAAAAATACCCCGCTAAACCCGTAAACGAGGGTAACCAGGGTTACTTCGCCAAACTCACAAACCGGATCATTGACTCCACAAAGTTTATTAACCTAGTTTTTTTTTAAATCATTTTTTATTTAACTAAATTTTTTTAAAAATAGATCATACCTAAATACTGAGATATTTTTCTGATACTAACCGCGATGCTGAGATTTTTTTTGATGCTGCAACAATCATATAAAAAACAAATTAAAATAAATTATCAACTCTAAATCCCATAAATATATTATATAAGGACTAAATTAGAAAATAATTCAATAATAATAAAAAAGGTCGAAATGCAAAAAATAAAACATTGTACAATGCTAATGGGTCTGAATAAACAATATTTTCACCGTCCCTTTTATCTTTAGTTATAATAATTATAGATTTAGATTTTTTATTCTTACATTTGTTGATTTTGATGTAATTTTTTGTCCCTTGATTAAAAAAAAAATATTTATTTTTGTTCATCTGTTTTAATTTACTTTCAAAGATCCAAAGTTCCAAACCATAAATCTTTGGATCCTGTTGAATCCACGGATGTAGACTTTTTTAAATGTATTGTGATTGCAAGTTATTTTTAAACCTATGAGACATTAAAAAAGCCCTGGAAATAATGAGTTTAAAAGTTATGAGACACTGAAAAAATTGCTGTTTGGACCAACGTTTTTTTTTTCTTTATTTTTTTTTATGGTGATTTTTTTAAAAATCCTTTTTGGCATGTTCTACACTCTTGCCTTCCCAATTTTCTTAAGAGGTGCTACTTCCATAAAAGAATTGATATTGGTAATTTAATTGAATAAAAACCTTTTTTTTTTTAAAAAAATATATTAGGACAAGTTTTAAGTTTAAACTAAAAAACGTATTAGTTTCATTGATAATTAATTAATTATTGCTAAGAAAACAAATTACCCTCAAAATTTTACTGGACGAAGCTAAAGCACGCCTTAACGATAAAAGCTACCGGCAATGATAAAAACTTGGCAATTATTGTACTTCAGCTCTTTGCGTGTCTACTCCTACCAAAAAGAACCCTCACCGGAATCTCTCAAAAATCTTGACGTTAATATATATATATATATAGTTACTTCAGGTACAACTTTACCACCTTATATATATATATATATATATATAAGGATTGATGCTGGTAATTTGTTTACTGTTTAAGCTTCTTGGTCAGGTGTGTTTACAGTCTTGCTTACCCTTTTCTTTCTTGAATTGGACCTTCACCTCCATCGTTATGTCTGTATTTATCCACTCTTTCTTTTTATGTGAAATACTGATCATGACATGCAAGAAGGTTTTTTCTTTTTTTTGTTATGTTTATGGGATTAGGGTTATTACTAGTTGACGTGAAGTATAATGAAAATGATATGCGAGTAATGTTTTAGTTTTAAATTTTGTTAATTACTGACGGGGAATAATTTTTAAGGTTTATTTTGGTGAGAACTGAAAGTGGAAGAACTTTCGCACTGTTTGCTCTGGTGAGGAAAGGTCTACAGTTCTTGTACTGTAACACAATATGGATGTGAAAAAGAAAACAAAAAGGAAAAAAACAATGAGAAAAAAGTGGAAAAGTTATGTAGTATCTAAGCGATGAAGCTGAAGCTCCTTCAATGGATTGCTTCCAGTTGTGTTTAGTTTCCTTTCTTCTAGATTTATGTGATCTTTTTGACTGATCATTATGCTTTTCTTTTTATTTGTATGATCTATGTCAGCACCGTGTCCCTTGCTGTGTGGGTGTTTTAGAAGAATAATCTTATCTTCCAATAAGGTGGCATATAGAGCAATGCGTGATGATTTAATGTGATTGTATTGCAGGAAGTAGATAGAATGTCATGACATTTAATTAGGTTTTTAATGAGGTTACTGATTAAGTGATTGGAGTCAAGGTTGGCAAATTAAAGCTTGAGTGCGAGTAGCTTCCTTGGATTGGATGGAAACAAAGAGTTTTCAGCCTGAAACACATGTGGCACAGCGAAGCCGGAGAGACAAGTTGAGATTTCAGCAAAGTTTAACTTCAGTCCAGCATCTAGAGGACTTCGGTAATGATTTGGATCAGTTGGCAGTTGATCCGTTGCTAACCCCAGATCTTGTCCAGGTTCGACATTCTAGGAACGGAAACATGCTGTATGACCCTACTTTTCTCTCCTCTGCAATGCTGGATTTTGCAACAAGTTCTAATGTTTTGTCAGCTCAAAGGGGAGCAATGGTTGATCAAGAACTAGGTCCAGCTCACCTCCATAGCCCCATTGCAGCTGAGGATTCTTCGTTCACCAACATGCCTCACCCAGTTTTGTCAAACTTAAACGCTTCACCTACAGCCAGTAATGGTGATGCTCAAGGATGTGGCAACTGGACAAAACTATGTTCAGAGCAAGGTTATGATTTGACTGTTGATTACACAGGTGGGTCGGTTGTTGGGGAGAGGAATCAGAAACTGATGTCTGCTGTGGAAGTCCTGTCAAATAATGCAAGGGTAACCGACATTTCTACGTATACACAATATTTCAAGCCTAGTTACAATGAATACCGAGATTTAGAGCTTCAATCTTCTCTAGCCGACCCCTCAGATGAGTTTTCTAGTCAAGATAACCAAAAGCAGCTCAGGGAAAGGCAGTTTACCACTCATCCACTTAACCAAAATACACTGCAAGATGTTGTTACATCAGGATTGGTTGGGAGAACTAGAGAAATTATTCTCCATCCATCGTTTGAAAATCAATCATCCACTTTACATTTTAATGACCCCAATGCTTGGATAAGAAGGCCGAATGAGAACTCTCATCAGTGGAGTTGTGAGCTGAGGACTATTCCAAACGATGCTAACACTCAAGGCTTATCTTTGTCACTTTCGTCAAATCAGTCATCTCAAGTCAATGAAACTCGGTTTGGAGAAGCATATGAACCTGCGTGTTTGCAATCAAAGAATGGTCTTTCCAAAGAACCTCATCATGTTTCAAAAGTTTCCAAGGCAAGTTATATGTGTCCATTGCCAAGGCCATCAATTCTAAGTAAAGGTTGCGGAAAATCTTTACATGACTTACCAGGAGATGCTACAAATATTCTTCGAAATGCTGGTCCTCTTGGACCTTTCACTGGATATGCAACTATTCTAAGTAGCTCTAGATTCTTAAAGCCAGCTCAAGAGCTAATGGACGAATTCTGTGGTGTTAAGGGTCTGGGGCTCATAAGAACATCTGAGTTGCCCAAGAGGATAGGTGGAGAAGCTAGTTCTCCAGCTTTGGGAGACTCTGTTAATGAAGCTGATACAGGGGACGAAGCTAATGATGACAATAATTTAGGTGCCTCGCCCTTTACTTCTCGTAGATCAAATGAAGAAATTGGTCATTGTGGGGTAGGAAACAGTTCTTCAAAACCTTATATGCCAGAGGACCAACAAATGAAGGCAAAGCTCCTATATTTGCAGGATGAGGTTGGTTATATCTATGCTTTGCTCCCTCCCTCCCTCTCTCTCTCTCTCACACACGCACACGCACACGCACACGCACAAACACACGGTCTTTTTCCTTAAGTGAATATATATAGAATGATGGTGCCATCATACTTTTCCTTTTTGATCTTCTGGCAAAATGGAAGATTATTACATTTATGAGAAGAAGGATGACACAAGCTTGTTGGAGTCTCTTTCGCTTAACTATATCTGTAACTTCTCTGGAGATGGTTGAGTTACTGCTTTACTACTTGCTTGATATTACATTTGTTGCATATAATGAACAGAAGGCTTTCCATGAGACTATGTTCTAAGAGTTCAATTTTCCGAGCACTTGGAAATATCACATTTATCTTGGTTAAGAGGCTAGATGAACTGGTTATAAAACCTTTAGAAGGAAGCATGACTTTGTACTACCTTACCAATAATGTTATAGGTATAAAATTAATATTCTAACACCACTAGAAAAAATAAATTGTGTTTATGAATAATGGTATAAAAAAATATGCTCAAAACTTACATGTTGGGAACTTTTAACTTTGGATAAAACTCAAGTCACAAGCTCTATAAAACAGTAAGGAACACAAACAAATCTCAGCTGAAAAATAAACCTGTCAAGTGGAAATTAGTTTCATTTCTAGTAAAGCAAAAGCTTCTGATTATATAGTCAATGCTAATTCGTTATGAGATGGTTATAGAAAACTGAAGGCAGAATATTGTGTTATTATGTGCTGGAAATCTGGAAACGTTTCCTATGAGACCTTTTTTTTCCTAAGAATTTCAACATCAAATCTGAACTTCCTTTGTATGATGAACTTGTGGATCAGTTTCGAATACAATCTTCTTCACACAGAATATTCTATGATTGTTCATGTCATAGGTTGCGCTGGGTATTTTTATCAATCAATGAGGCAACTAGTATCTTGATGGTTATATAGAC
>Ga0325403_1000072_pt1 | contig 48136 bp, 26 predicted proteins | sample PopdelMetagenome_19_FD_205665 | JGI IMG/M metagenome (GOLD analysis project Ga0325403, IMG submission 205665) | Populus deltoides microbial communities from Bellville, Georgia, United States - Xylem-PdKOR-R4 | ecosystem: Host-associated > Plants > Phyllosphere > Stem > Wood/Secondary xylem... | reverse complement strand
TTATTTCTCAATCTGTTGACGACATTTTTAGACAACCTTCTCAAAACTAGATCACTCTAAAAATTTAATTTTATATAATATTATATGTTAAGAGATTTCTCCTACACTTTCAGGATGATCCATCGATGAGATTGAGTGTTATGTCCGATAGCGCAAAACTAGTCGGTAAATAATTTTCTGCTAAAAATCCAAAATTTTGTGTTTCATTTTTTCTTGTATCCAATTCATTATTATACTACACTCTAAAGGGTCATTTTTTATCCTAATTTTATATTATTTTACCATTTTAGTTATTTACGGCTCATTACCGTGTCATCATATTGTTATCAACTATTTATCATTTTTAACCTAGATTTTCTCCAATATTTTTTCAAGCCATACTTTTTTTTCCTCACTTATTTATCATGTATTTGTACTCAATAAATTATTTGTATCCATTTATTGTTGGCTTTACATGCCGGAAGGGGGTTTGGTCTAAAAAAACATATTTTTCAACTTATTTTCACCTAAAAACATCTTAAGAATTTTTTAAATCACCTACCAACCCAAGAACACACTAGAAACAAAAATCAACTAGATTAAAAAATCTAAATAGAACTTGATCTGATTTTTTGGGCACGCAAATAGGATAATTTTTTCTTGAAAAAAAAGAATCTAATTATTTTCTTATACAACTCAAGATATTCAGAAACTATTTAAGAATTGTTAGTTAGATTAGGATTTGTTAATACATGGTAAAATTTAGAAATCTTAAATTTGAATTGTAGGATGGCCGACGGGGTCAAGATATCATAGGATTAATTTGTTTTTTCATTGAAAATGTCTCGTGTACTTGAAATTCTTCCTTCTCAAATGGCCGGCCATTTACCGAAAGGGTTGCCATTTGTACAAATCAATGCTTAGAATAGGTAAATAGTGCTCGGTTAAATTATGTATTTTTTTTTAATATAAAGTTTAAGATAGAAACGTAAATATCTAAAATTATAAGGACCAAATAAATAAATAAATTAAGATAATATTTTATTTTTGTAATAGGGACGCTTTGTAACAAGTTTAAGTGTAATTTCAACCGTAACTACGACAATGAAGAACCTTCTTCTTTTAGAGTGTGTTTTTATTGTAATTATCGTGGTTGTGGTTTGATAAAAATAAATTTGAAAAAATCATTTTTATTGTGGTTGGTTCATATAAAATGCGTGTTTGGTTAAAATTGTGGTTTGACTTTTTTTTCTTGCCAAAAATCATGTCATGATAAGTGTGGTTAAAATTATGGTTGAGATTGATATGGTACATAAAATGACTAAAAATGACATAAAATAATTTTTTTTAAAATAACAAAAATAACATTTAGTACAAACAATAAACGGAATAAAAAGAAAATTGTTTATTTTTATTAAAAAAATATTATTACCCCATCAAATTTGTTGCAATGCCATCGTGAACATAATCCATACACGAAGCCCTCTGGTGCCTACGTGTTTGTGATCATAGAACCACATCGATTAAAATATCATTAGGAACAAAATCAGGATGACGATTAAACTCGTTAAATGCAACATTTTGGATCGATTTACTTTGAATGTAGTTATGTAGTACCATTGATACGACAACAATTTGAACTTATGTTTTATAAGGAAACACAAGCATTTTTGCAAGATTCTCAACCTTTTCTTCTAAACTCCGAAAGTACATTCTATTACATATCATAACAATGAATGGATACGGTTGAATATTTCTTCTCGACTTTGCGGTTGTCTTCGTCGATGAAATTCTGGAAGATGATATCTCTCACTTATATATAGCCCCAAAAAACGGTACTCATTTAGATATCCCGAATCAATAAGATAATACTTCCCTGCATCAAGATAATGTTAGTTCAAAACTTAATTTCTATTGCAGATCAAAAATAAAATTATTCAAATTGAGCAACACCCCATTTTTAATTTCTCAATACCTTGCGGTGGCTTTGGAAATCTTATATTTGGATTGCCAATCGTTTCAAGAAATATTCTTGTATCGTGTGCACTACCTTCTTACCTATCCCAAACAAATGTAAATTACATGTCAAAACTACATGCCGCCATTATATTTTAAGTGGGTACACCCTTTTCTGCCAATAAATGGTATTTGATTTTCTTGTGATACACAAGAACACACATGTGTTTCATCAATCGCTCCAATACAATTCTATATATAAAAAAAATAGTTTACCAATAAATTGAAATGTAGTCAAATTATTTCTTTGTAACCTTTTCAATTATTTAATAACTTAGAAAAATTATTTTTCACCTTGAAATGTGGCATATATCTTGAATTCATTGCAATTTCCGTTAGTGTTGTGAAGAATTCTAGATCTACCGATTTGATTAATTTAACAGCTAGCAAGCGCACTGACCTGAGAACTTCGTTGAGATATTAGCTTACGGTTTCACCCGAATATTGAAATCTCTCATGAACTTCCTTGTTTAAAGCTCCTAGAGCTAAAGTATAGAGAAACATGCCTACATTCTCAATAACACTCATCCTCCTAAAATGTTTTAGCTCATATAACGTTTCCAAATCAACACACAAACTCTGTAATGTGTCTGCATCCATCCGAAATATGTTAACACAACATAACCAATACTCATTTAAAATTTCATTCAACCATCTCATTCTTGTGTTGTATGAAACCATACATGGTTCCTTATAATACAAAGTAAGTGCCCCAGCCGTGCATAACAAGAAAAAAAATTAGAAAAGAAGAAGAAAGATATGATTATTGTAAATATTGGGAATTTGAGTTACCTAAAGTTTTTTAAATAAATTCACAAGAAAATTATCTTGAAAATCATAATTATTTTAGCGTGTCTTCAACCATTTCTGGTTATGAAGAAGCACCATCACTGTGAAAAGACTTGAAGAAGGCAGCAAATGTGGTGTATGGTTTGAGTTTAGGACAGGGATTTGGGTTGGAAATGGGTAGTTATTTTTATCCCGAATGATTTGTTGACAGACTTCAATTATTCCCAAAGGTTTTTGGATCTTCAATCGGCTACAAAAAAAGTGAGTGTGTGAGGTCTGTAAGAGATTGAAATAAAAGGGAAGAACAGTGGAGAAAGTAGGAAAAGAACGATGAGAGAAAAAGACCAAAACATGATTATTTTCAACAATATAAAATTAAAAAAGTGTGTAAACTGCGCTGCTACGTTTTGTGTTCAGCAAACAATTCATAAAGATAAGTTTGAGTTGCTTTTGCCTAGCTTGTGGTTAGAACACAGGTTATTGTGGGTCCCAGTAATTAAAAAATATGGTTTGTAGTTAATCAAACATTTAAAAATTATAGTTTAAACTGAACGTAAAAATTTAAATATTGTAATTATTTAATATCATAATAAAGACAATTATGATTATAAAGTAATTGTAATTATTTAATATCATTCATGTTTATTTAAATATTGGATTTTTATTCGATTCCTAAATCAATGCAACAAGAAAAATTACAACGAATATATTAGACAATGCCACCCGTCAGCTTCCATCATATGAGCGTTACAAGCAGGGGAGGAAAAACTACCGCGAGCAGTAAGAAAAGAAGGATCTAAACGGCACCGTTTTACCGAACGACAGGACAAATGGTCTCGTGATGGTGGTGTCAATGTGATCGATCTGCATCACGGCTTCCAATTTGTAATCATGTATTCTGAAAAGCCCAATTGCGCACTAAATCGCTACTTCTCCCTGTAATTCAAAATCAATCCTCTCTTCACGGACCACCACCACTCCTACTCCGACAACAACAGCCTTGTCACTGCTCAGGGAATCTCCTTACCTTTCTTGTCTGGCCCATTCCTGGTCAGCTCTCTTGTCTCGTCTCTCTGTCTCTTCTCCTCGCATCATTTCCTATTTTTCCCTTTTTTAACTGTCTGCGCTTAAAAGTTCTCGTGCCATCTTTTTCTTTCGCTGTACTTTCCAATTAGTAGGTTTGGTGTTAGTGTTTTTTAAGGTTTGTGTGTATGTTATTTCGTCGAATAATCAATTTGAACTTTCGCTTATTGGTAATGAAACCCTGGTGCTGATTTTTAGTACGAGGTAAAGGTATCTCGGGGTTGGGTTTTTTTTTTTTCTAGTAACAGGACATGTGGGTGTATGGAACCAGCTTGAAGGTTTTTATTTATTTTTAATCCAATTCAAGATTTTGAGTTTCTGGGAACCAATAAATGTTTCAGTTTTTCTCTCTTTCTTTACCTTCTCTGTTTTTTTTCTTGAAAAAATAAAATTAAAGCTTCTGATTTTTGGGGACTGACGATTATTTCCGTTAAGTTTCTGGACTTTTGGAGTATTTGGTAAATGAAATCTTTGGTTGCTTGTGTTAAGGTCGTCAAGGATAGTTGGATTGCAACAGCTCGCGTATAATTAATTAGCTGTTTTTATGAAGCTGAACACTCACGGATACCCACTCGTTTCTCAGGGAAGTAGGATTATTCGATCACTATCTGACCACATGAAGTGAGAGAACTGGTCAAACATCTGTAGAGTTTGCCCGGAAATGGAGAATTCACCTACAACAATCGGCCCAAAAGGTTTGATAAAGCAGCATGAATTTGTAAGGGTTATAATTCAAAGCCTTTATTCTTTGGGTTATAGAAAGTCAGGTTCTTGTCTTGAATCGGAATCTGGGGTTTCATACAAATCTATGAATCTTGAGTTGCTGGAATCACAAATATTGCAAGGAGATTGGGATGGCTGCATAAATACCCTTTGTGCTATTCAGGAGTTGGCGGATGAAACGAGAGCATCGGTGTTGTTTCTGGTGTTTAAGCAGTGTTTGTTAGAATATTTAATTGGTGGCGATGATACTTTAGCTCTTTCTGTTTTGCGGAACCAGGTTCCTGCATTACGAATGGGCAAGGAGAATGTCCATAATCTTGCTTATAGTATAATTTGCTTGAAGGAGATGGAATTGAGTAAGGCAGATGACAATGTCATCCACGGCCAGCGGAAAAACCTGCTCACAGAGTTGGGAACATTGCTTCCTCCACCAACTGTGCTGCCTGAAAGAAGGTTAGAACATCTGGTTGAAACTGCTATTACAGCCCAAATTGATTCATGTGATTATCACAATTCAGTTGAGCCAATTTCACTTTATGAGGACCATAACTGCTCAAGAGACCAGTTTCCCACAGAGACCATCCAGGTGTGCTTCTTACTGCCTTTTAAATTATTACTGCTTAAAAATGTTAAAAAGAAGCAAAACTAAAAATAATTGACTTTCTGAATAGAACATGGAAATGCTAATTGCTTTAACTTATTTGATGTTCTTAAATGCTGAATACTTGCGTGCATTAAGATTACTCGTTATTTCTTAATTGAGCATTCAGATGGCTTATGTTGGTACAAAGTCCAAAAACTTGTAAGTTGGCAATGTTGATGCTAAATACACATTATAACGAAAGAATAATGGACAAGTCACTTTCAACTTACAGCATGATAACATAACACTATTTAATGTCTTAACCCTATTGAGGATGGCAGCATAACATTCATGAAAAATTCTGTGAAACGATGAAGGATAACATTGTTTCATCTTCGTACTTCTGTTTTAGAGATGCAGGAATGAAAATGCAATTCTTTTTTGAACATTGTTGCTTTTGAGACTCGCTTGGTGCTTATCTAGCTGTCTTTATATTGAATTATAGAGTAAGAATCTTGTTAAGAGAAGCTGGATAACTGAAAGTTAATTTTAGAATATATGAGAAAGCGACATGGAACTTGTGATGCAAGGTTACAACTTTTAGCAACTCTGTGCGCAGTCATGCATACATATAAATTGAACGTAGTTCTCTGTTGCCTTCCTCATGGTCCACAAAATTCATGAAGTGTACTCTTTTAGCATTGTTTGCGGTAGAAAGAACTGAGCAAGATCCTTTGGGTAGAAACAGAGTAAGAATTTTGCTGGAATAAACCATACAAATGAAAGCTAGTTTTAGGATTGTCTGGGAAGCAGATGAGTTATGTTATTAAGCTTGTCATGAGATCTACCTCCTCTCTATTGGCCTTTGGTTTTTTGTTATCAAGCAAATGTTTATTTATTTATTCTTATGCATACCCTTATTAAATGTTTGAAAATAACTGTTGCAGAGCAACTGTGCTTGAGACTAAATAAAAACTAATTTTAGAATTGACCTGAGAGCACCAGATTATCTGTCTTGGTGAGATTGTCATTTGAACGAACCTGCAAATACCATTTTTCATATTTAACAGAACAACATATGCACACTTGTTGTCTTTGTTTTGCAGACGTTGACTGAGCATGAGAATGAAGTTTGGTTTGTTCAATTCTCTAATAATGGGGAGTACTTAGCTTCTTCTTCAAGTGACTGCACAGCCATCATATGGAAGGTACTCTTTGATGCTTTATCCTGTGGGCTTGCTTATCACAAGTGTCAAACAAAATAGGGTATTACTTTCTTGATCCAAGTCTGTCTTCGAGAATTGGTATGACAAATTGTTATTGTGGTTGGCAATGTGCGGGGAGCTGTATTCTGCTATTTTGCAACTTAGGGAGATTTGTTCTGGGGGGATGAAAAACACAGGGAGTTGTGTGCGGGTAATCATTATTCAAGGTTCCACATCTCGATTTTTCCAGGAAATTTTTCATTTGGAATGGTGAATGAAAAAAAGAGGAAAAGGAAATGTTCAAAAGCTATGTATGGCTGGTTAACTTTGAGGACCAGCAGACATTAAGTTCCTTGCTGTTGTTGTTAGTTGAGTTTGAAAGTTAGTGATAGCTGATACTTTTATATTCACTTGTTTTAGATTAATTTAAATTTCCAGCTCTTGATGTACAAAGTAGTACTGGACGGAGTGATTTGTATTTGAGATAAATTATGCACTAAGTTATTTGGCTAGCTATGACTTTATTTGGAAGTTTAGACTTGATGTCCTAGTCTCTCAGAGGAGCTTAAATGAATTTTACTATATGATAATACAAAATATTTCAATTGCTTGTTGATGCTGGTATCATGGAATTGCCTTTAAAAAGAAAAATTATATTTCAAGTGGAATAGTTGATTACTGAAATAATAAGCTCTTCTAAAAATATGCAAGGGCCAGCTGATAGCGACTAACATAATGTTATTTATGTGGAGCTAAATGAAAGATTTTGCCCCATTGTTGTGCTGATTTAGATAATTGAAAATTTTAGAAAACAAGAGAATTGAGTATTGTTGCAATAAATATGATAATTTCACAATGTTGGGATCTTGGATTTTAAGCTTTACTGTAGGCCTTGCAGCTACTAGGATTTGATTACTGTTTCTATGCACTATATTAAATTGTGTGAGAGTTAGTTTCTAAGAAAGTCTGAATAGGTCCCAGCTAAGTAGTTGCCTTTAGTGGAAATAGTATCTTGCTCTATTCATTGACCTTGTCATGACTATTCAATTACAGTTTTGTGAAGTCCCTCAATGTTCATATATTTTATTAATCTAAAGCTTTATATTTACATGTGTGTGCTGCATTGAGTTGATTTTGAGTTTGTGCTTAGAACTTTATTTACAAGTTCTTCTGGGTGAAAAATGAAGATGCGTATCAATTTGAAAGTGGGAGGCTGTCATTTAATTTTGCAATTCTCATGCCAGGTACTGGAAGATGGGAGGCTGTCATTTAAACACATGCTAAGAAGCCATCTAACCCCGGTATCCTTTGTAGCATGGAGCCCTGATGATACAAAGTTGCTAACGTGTGGAAATGTGGAAGTTCTCAAGTTGTGGGATGTGGAAACAGGTACATGCAAGCATACTTTTGGGGATCATGGCTTCGTTGTCAGTTCATGTGCTTGGTTTCCCGACTCAAAGCGATTTGTGTGTGGCAGTTCTGACCCTGAAAAAGGCATCTGCATGTGGGACTGTGATGGCAACGAGATAAAAGCATGGAGGGGCACAAGGATGCCTAAGGTTTTGGATCTTGCTGTCACACCAAATGGGGAAAATCTGATCAGTGTAATGTCAGATTTAGAAATCCGGATATTAAATGTCAGGACAAATGCTGAACAGGTCATCCCAGAAGAGCATCCAATTACTTCCCTTTCAGTTTCCGCTGATAGCAAGTTCTTTATTGTCAATCTTAATAGCCAAGAGATTCATTTATGGGATGTTGCGGGAAAATGGAAGAAACCATTGAAATATATAGGCCACCAGCAACACAAGTATGTGATAAGATCCTGCTTTGGTGGATTGGATAGCTCATTCATTGCCAGTGGTAGCGAGAATTCACAGGTATGGCCTTTTTCTCCATGGCCTAGCTTTTTGTGAAACAAATAATCCATGTCCATGCATATTACTAGTGATGATATTTGTTTTTATCTTATAGGGGTGATTTATTTTGTCTTTCTCATTTATATCCTCATAGCATGCAGATTCACATTCTGATGTTAAGCAGATGGAAGCATCACTAACCTGTTTGCTCATTTCTGGTCTGCTGTTATTTAGTGAAGTTAATTTAGTCTGAAATTATGTTGTTACTTCTTAGCAGGTTTACATCTGGAATCGGCGGAACTCAAGGCCAATCGAGGTTTTGTCTGGCCATTTAATGACAGTGAACTGTGTCTGCTGGAACCCTAAAAGGCATCAAATGCTGGCTTCAGCTAGTGACGACCATACCATCCGTATATGGGGACCAAGCCGATCCAAGAACATACAGTGTTAGAAGAGTGTTTGATCAAGAAGGATACAAAACCAGTATTGCAGCCCAAACCTGCATGTGCAATAGTATTTGTTTTCCCCAATTTGTTATTTGTTCGTAGATTTGTAAATAGGTGGCATCCCGGTGCCCCTTTCCAATTTTTGAGCCTTGTAAATCTCCATTCCTTGTAGCTTTTTTTCTCTTGCATATGTGAATTATTTAGATGTTTTGAGCAAGAGTATGTTTAAGAAATAGATGATGCCCTGTATAATGGCCTTCGTACTCTCATGCTATGGTACAAATGTCTTTCTGATCGAGCAGTGATCTTTCTTGGCAGCTGCAGGTGAAAGTTTTTGTTTTGCTTTCCTCACTGGTTCCGTGCTCTATGTTCCTGGTCTTTCTATGGACCATCTATATCATGAATAGGCGCTTGGGCTAGCTTTGTCTCAGCTTTGATGGCTGTGATTTTTGGGTCCAGACATGTGCGTGCAAGAACAATCGAAGCCTCATGAAACCACAGTTCAAAGGAGAAGAACCTGGTAATGTCGCGGGTTTAACAGGTGGGATTTTGTCAACCTGGTACCAAGATTTAGGTTCTGCTTGTCAGTAGGGATGTGGATTGGACGAAGAATTGATGATGATGAGAAAGAAAGAAAGAAAGATGAGAGTAAATTCATGTAAAAATTACCAAAAATATATAGGGTGTTTTGGGATATTCACTGTAGCATTAATGAGGATTTATTGTGGATTGTACTAGTAAAATGAATCAGATTAGAAGATTAAGCCCATATATAAAACAGTCTTTTCTATATAATTCAACTCTCATTCTCGTTTTTAATAGAGGAACAAATGTATTTTTATTTTTTTAAATAGTAAAACACCTTCATTACCCTTAAAAAAATACTAAGATATTTGGTTGTCAAGGGCTTGTTGAGATTTTATGGTTTTTTGCATAGTATAATTACTAGTTTATCCTTTACATCATAATTAATTAAGGCTTGCTTTGAGGATATTTTTGTATTATCATTATTAGTTGGATTGCCCGCGCGCTGCTACGAGCAATCTTGCCGTAGCTTTTTTCCTAATTATAAATTCATGAAACCTAAATCTCATAGCAAGAGGGAAAATAAAGAACTTTCTTAGCATGCAAGTAGGATCTAAATTCATTAAAAGGTAATGAATGTAGTGGTTAAGCAATAATATCTTTAATTAAAAATATTTGTTATCCAAGAACAAAAAAACGCTTAATTAATTAAAAAGGGTTGGATATAACAGTGCTAGCAGGAATCAAGTTGAATGTTGTTAAAGGAAGTGAGTTTTAGCAAAAGCTACAAAACAATATCTAGCACATGTATGGCATGATCATCCATAGCTACATGTCCTGTAAATGAAAAATGAATCATCAAAGAGAAAGAATCTAGAGAGAGACGCTCTTCTCCTTCATGGAGTGGATTCCCTCTTGTCTGCTGGTGGCGACTCTTGCTGTTTGATTTTTTTTCTTGGCTTTCCTTGTCCTGTTCCTCTTCTCTTCTCCATTTCCCTGTTTTCCCTTCAATGATTTCCATCACATCTCGGTTTCCCCCTTCTTTTCATATTTTCCCCTGTTCCTTTTTTTCAAATGGCAAAGAATAAGCGAAAGGCTACTTCTACAGTAGCTCGTAGACAAGACGCTTTGCCTGCTCCTATTGCTGGCCCCAAGGATCATGATCACGATGGTGATGGTTTAGAGGTTATTGCCCTCACGGTTGTCACTGCTATCAGACCCGATGCAGTTCCCTGTGCACCCTGTTTAGATCCTTCCCCCTTGCCTTCATCTCAACCTCGAGATGTGGGTTTTAGTGCTCTCCACCCTGCTTCAGTGATGGTGGTTGCTTTTGTCTTTAAGTCTTTGGATGCGGTTCTGGTGGAAGATTGCTCTGTCGCTTCTGATGACGAGATCCTGGATGAGGATCAGCTGGACTTTAACTTTTCAGATGAAGAGTGTGACGACTCCCCTCAAGCCCTTGCTATGCTCCCTACTAAGAACTTACCTTCCCTTCCCCCTCTGCTACCTACTGAGCAGATACCTTCCCCCCCTTTGACAAAGAGTGTGATGCCTTCCTCTCTAACTTCTGGCTGTCGAGAGCCTGCACCCTCCTCCGTTGCAGGTAACCCTCTCTCTGCTCCTAGCAGTAGTCAATGGCAGGACCTTTTCTTTTCCAATAAATCTACTGTTTCTTATACCAAACTTCAAAACTTCTCACTTAACCATCTCTCCAAAACTTATGTTATATCCCCTAAGGACATTCAACCAAAATTTAAAATTTGGAACTTTTGTGTTGTGGGTTATGTTTCTGGAAAAAGCCCTGGTTACAGAGCTCTGAATAGTATTATCTCCAATGTCTGGAAATGTGAGGCCACCCTTACCATCCATGACTTTGGGTGGCTGGTATACAAATTTAAAACAGAGGAGGACAAGCTTACGGTTCTTCGAGGAGGACCCTATCTTGTGTATGGACGACCCCTTGTTCTGAGGCCTATGATGAAAGTTTTTCACTTCTCTAGTGAAGAGATGTCGCGGGTACCGGTTTGGGTAAAGTTTCCAAACCTTCCTTTGTGTTGCTGGTCCCCAGTTTGTTTATCAAAGATAGCCAGTATTCTTGGGAAGCCTATTCAGTGTGACCAACTTACCTCAACTCTTTCCCGTATGTCTTATGCACGAGTGTTGGTTGAAATTGATCTCCTAGAGGAACTTCGACACTTAGTGGAGATTTCATTGCCTGAAGGTCTTACTCTGCACCAAAAGGTTGTCTACGAAACTCTGCCCAAGTATTGTAACTTCTGCCATGTCCTTGGCCATACTCGTCTCCTCTGCCTCAAAGCTACTTCTACTATCAAAACTGTACCTTGCAATCAACCCCAGAATCAGGATGTTCAAGCTGATAAAGGGATGTTTTTAGTAGAGTGGGTCCCCAGCCTCCTGTTCCTTCACCTCCTCCTCCACAGGTGCAATGCCATTCCCAAGACCACGATATTCCAGTGGTTTCTGGGGGGGGATGCTGGGTCAGAAGCTGATCATGTTATTACTAATGGTTGGGTTGTTGTGCACTTTAGATGAAAATCCAGCAAGCAGCACAAGGGGAAGGCAGTGGCTGTATCTAAGCCAGTGTTTGTTGACAACTCTCCTGTTACTCCCTCTCCCCCTGTTTGCACAGGTACAGTTCAGAACTCCCCTATAACAGATACATTGGTGGTAACCCCTTGTGCTGGAGAAGTTTGGGGTTCTTCTCCTTCTCGAACTGCACCATTGGTTGTGTATCCTCGTGCTGGTGAGGCCCACAATTTATCCCCTCTCAGAACAAATTCTTTGGTAACTAATACTAGTGATGCTGATATGGCTGGTAAATCTGTGAACTCCTCTCTTGGATGTGTCTGTTCAGTGTGGGGTTAGGACTCGTAACCAGAAGCAGCGTGGTCGAAGTAGAAGGGTTTCCCCTTCCCCTGCAATACTATGATCATTTACAGCTGGAATATCATAGGACTTAACAATCCCCTGAAGCAACATGAGGTCGTTAGCCTTATGAAGAAGCATAAGATGGATGCATGTGGGCTGCTTGAAACAAAATTGCTCTCCTTAAAAGTTGACTCTATGCATAAATTTCGGCTAAGGCATTAGCAGTATTTGTCCAATGCAGATGTTGCTCGCACTGCTAGAATTGTGGTTTTTTGGAATCCATCCACAGTAAAGGTTGATTTGTTTGCTTCCTCTACGCAAGCTTTACATCTTTCAGTCACCTATTTAATTTCTCATATTAGCTTTATGGCTACTTTTGTTTATGGCTTTAATATTATCTCTGCAAGACGATCTCTATGGGAGGATTTAAGGCGCTGGAATTCTAGTTGTCCCTGGATGGTTCTTGGTGACTTTAACTCTATGCTTTCCTCTGCAGATAAACACAATGGTGCGGCTGTCTCTTCCTATGAAATATTTGATTTTCAAGACTGTTGTTTTGATCTGGGCCTTTATGATGTAAATTTCACTGGATGCCACTTTAGTTGGACAAACGGCTCTGTTTGGAGCAAACTTGATCGGGTGTTAATAAATCCTTCATGGTCCTCTTTGTAGCATCTCACTCATGTTTACTTTGGATCTCCGGGTGCATTTTTAGATCATTCCCCAGCAGTAGTTAGACTGGATCCATATATGTAGGGTAGACAAAATTTTAATTTCTTTAATATGTGGGCTACACATGATCAGTTCTTGTAGGTGGTCTCTTCTTGTTGGTCTTCTCCTGTATATGGTACACCCATGTATATTCTTTGCCGTAGACTTAAGCTCTTGAAGGGGCCTTTGAAGGAGCTCAATTGCCTTCATTTTAATCATATTTCAGAATGCGTTTCTCGGCTTGAGTCTTAGTTGAAGCAACTCCAAAATGCATTCTAGCAAGACAGGGATAACCAACTTTTGTTTGCGCAGGACAGGTTTCTACGATCCAAGTTATCTTCTCTGAAGTTTGCAGAAAAACAGTTCTTCAGTCAAAAGATAAAATGCAATTTTCTTAAGCATAGTGACAATGGCTCCAAGTTCTTCCATGCTCTTCTGGGCCAGAATCATCGGAGGAACTTTATTCCAGCCATTATGTGCAACCATGACAGTTTTAACACATCATTACAGGAAGTGGGCAATGAATTTGTGTCTTATTACCAGTGGTTGCTTGGCTCATCCAAGACCATCTTTCCACTTGATAGTGCAGTTATTCACTGTGATCCATGTCTGCCAGCTAGTTTTCATGGCCTTCTCTTCGCCTCGGTTTCTCATGAGGATATCCGAAAGGCAGTCTTCAGCATTGGAAATGACAAAGCCCCAGGTCCTAATAGCTGCTCCTCCTTTTTCTACAAACAAGCCTGGCATGTTATATGAGGGGATGTATGTGTGGCGGTTCAGGATTTTTTTCATTCTGGCAGACTCGTCAAACAGGTTAACCATTCAATCAATGCCTTGATTCATGAAAAACAATTTCATTTATATGATTTAAAAAAATATGTTTCTTTACAAAGAATTGAGTACCAATTACAAAATTCTGTTTTACAAAAAAGAATTTCAGATTTCCAAAATAATATCGAGCATGAAATTTGTTCTAATATGTCAAATACTTTTTGGAAAAGAAAACATGTTGTTGATCTTCCCTATGAAGATAACTTTTCTGAGAAACAAAAACCTACAAAGGCGAGACCAATCCAAATGAATGCTAAATTAGAACAATATTGTAGACTTGAAATCCAAGATCTAGAGTCAAAAAGTCTTATCTAGAAGTCCAGATCACCTTGGTTGTGTGCCGCATTCTATGCTAAGAAAAACTCTGAAATAGAAAAAGGCACAACTAAACTTATGATCAATTATAAACCACTAAATAAGGCCCTGAAATGGATCAGATATCCAATTCCAAATAAAAAAGATTTATTACAAAAATTGCATTCTGCTTTCATATTTTCAAAGTTTGATATGAAATCGGGTTTTTGAAAAATTCAAATCCATCCCAAGGATCGTTTCAAAACTGCATTCACTGTCCTATTTGGTCAATATGAATGGAATATTATGCCATTTGGTTTAAAAAATACACCATCTGAGTTTCAAAGAATAATGAATGACATATTTAATGCATATTCCAAGTTTTGCATCGTTTACATTGATGATGTTCTTATTTTTTCAACATCATTAGAACAACACTTTAAACACTTACACATATTTTTTCATGTTGCAAAACAAAATGGTTTAGTTGTTTCCAAATCAAAGATTTCTCTATTCCAAACTCGTGTTCGTTTTCTTGGCCATTATAACTACCAAGGTACTCTCACACCCATTGAGAGATCCCTTACCTTTGCTAATAAATTCCCTGATAAAATCCTTGATAAACCTTAGTTACAAAGGTTCCTAGGAAGTCTGAATTATGTTTTAGATTTTTATCCTAATATTAGTAGACTTGCAAAACCCCTTCATAATAGACTAAGGAAAAACCTAGTCCCATGGTCTGATGAACACACTACTCTCATTCGTCAGGTTAAGAAGCAAGTCCAAAAGATTCCTTACTTTTATATAGCTAACCCTTTAACTCCTAAGATTGTAGAAACAAATGCATCTGATTTAGGGTATGGAGGCATTCTCAAGCAAGTTCAAAATTCTAAAGAACAAATTCTTCAATTTACATCTACCTATTAGAATGAGTGTCAAAAGAATTAATCTACTATATAAAAAAAAATTCTTTCATTGTTCTATGTATTACAAAATTTTAAAGTGACTTATTAAACTAGAAATTCCTTTTACGTATTGATTGCAAATCTGCTAAAGAAGTTTTACAAAAAGATGTTCAAAATATTGCTTCAAAACATATTTTTGCTCGATGGCAAGCTATTTTAAGTATTTTTTATTTTGATATTGAATATATAAAAGGAGATACAAATTCCATTCCTGACTTTCTAACACGTGAATTTCTCCAAAACAAGTCCTGATGCCTCCTAAGTCCAAAAATAAAGGCAAAGGCCCTCAATCAGCATCTACTACAAACCCATAAAAAACACAAAGCACTTCAAAACTCATGGCTTCTACCATATCTTCTGCAAAACCAATAACTTCTTGGTACGATGTAGTCGTTGCTGAAGAAAAAACAACAAATCCTCCAACAATATAAAATGAGGTAAAACTTCATCCAAATCTCCATAATTTGGTAGAAACTCTATCCAAATCTCCATAATTACTTCTTGCTTACAAATTCTTAGCCATAAGTCCTTCCAAGAGGATGAATCTTTTCAATTAGGTAAAACTTCTGAACTAATTTTAAAATCCCTAGCAGAGTCTTCTTCCCAAAAACCTCTGCTTACAAATCTTTCATTCTCTCAAAGTAATTTCATCAAAACATCTCCAAAACCTAAATCTGAATGTTTTATCAAAACTAATTTTCAAAATGTTTTAACTATTAAAGATGGTTTTTACCATCCTGATCCTATAATCACAACTACAAAAATATTTCCTCCAGGATGGTATTTCAAACACTAGGATACTATAAAAACCCATGCTTACCACATGACCATCCTTGAAATTACAAGTTCAGTAAAATTTGAACATTTTAACCTCAAACAACATCATACTGAACTAGCTTATTCCACTAGTATCATCAAACATGTCTTACATCCAATTGAATAGAAACAACCTCTCCATTATGAAATCCGTTTTTCTATCAGCTTTCAAACCAAACTATATACCCATTGCCAAACCTATTCCTATTGGGACTACCAACAAGCATGGTTGAATGCCTTTTTTTCTCCAAAACTCCAAAGGAAGTCATTCCTAGTTATTTTATTTTGATACCTCGATCAATACTACAAAACTGCCAAACTGGTTTCGTTAATGGTGGGATTACTTTGGTTGCATCATTAAACTCCTTCACCCACACCCTGTGGTTGAAAAAGGCTACAAACATTTCAAACTGAATTTCAGAGGCATAGAGAGGGAAAAGAAATTTCCCCCCAATACTTATTTTTTGTTCTAAATTCTCTGTGTCATGGGTATGCTCATGGTACTTCGACTACAACGATCAAAATACCCATATAATTTTGATTAGAAAATACAAAGTTAAATGCTGGGACTCTTTTGCGATAGAAAATAAAAGCTCTGAATCTGATGTAATGTCATGGCTTTCCTTAAACAACAAACATGGTGTAAAACCCAGGGAAAAATAAAGGTTGCATAGATTGCAAACTAACTATATAAGAAATAAAAGTGAAGAAATTTATGCATATGGTTAAATAAAAACGAGAATTCAGAAAGTTTTGGATATAAGTTTCTGGACGAAATATTTCGAGACATTATAAATCAACACAAAAATGTTGAGGGTTGGATTAAATTAATGAAAATAAACTAAACTAAAAGTTGTGGGGTGAAATTATAAGAAATGAAAAGAGGTATAACTTAATTATAAGAATAAAAAAAGATATGAGGGCCTAAATGCAAATAAGAAAAATTATAGAGCATAAATACTCTTATTCTCACCAAAAATCTACAGCAACCATAAGGAAAGAAAAGAGAGAGTTTTTGAATCCATTCTTGCAAAATTAAGAGAGAAACACCAAAATTTCAAGAACATATCCAAGATTAAGGGTTTATAGATGGAATAAACACTTATGGGCAAGGGATTAACCAGAAAAATTGAACAAGAAGAGAAGATGGAGGGCTGGCTGTCATTAGATAAGAAATAAAGGAGTTGAAAATCTTCAACTGGTTCATTAGATAAGAAAAGAGGGAGTTGAAAATCTTCAACTGGTTGGAGATCAAAATCTTAATTCATACCGGGTAAGGTGTTCTAAACATGATCTTATAAGTCATTTCAAATTCGATAATGAATTGATGCCTTGATGTGAGTTATAGATTAAGGTTCTTAGACTTAAATTGGGAGAAAAGTATTTGTTGTTAAAATTAAGTTAATTCATGGGTGGTATGTGATTGGGGATGTGAAACCATGATAATTTACCCAATCCAAGTGTTTGTTGATGAGCGATTTTGACTATCTTAGAGGCAGAACTTGGTTCTCCTTAAATCATAGAACTTGTAGCCTCATGTCTCAGCTTTCCAATGACACTAATTTCACTTGAATCGGAGTTCTATAACTCCAGATATGGTTAAAAATCTGAGGAGAGGTTAGACAGTAACAGTTCAAAAACAAGACAGTAACAATTGGACAGTAACAGCCCAAGTGTTTGTTGATGAGCGATTCTGACTATCTTAGAGGCAGAACTGGGTTCTCCCTAAACATAGAACTTGTAGCCTCATGTCTTAGGTTTCCAACGACACTAATTGCGCTTGAATCAAAGTTCTATAACTCTAGATATAGTTAAAAATCTGAGGAGAGGTCGGACAGTAACAGTTCAAAAATGAGACAGTAACAGTTCAAAAAAAACGAGGCAATAACAGTTCAATATCTAGACAGTAACAATTTAAAAAAATGGGACAGTAACAGTTCAAAAATGAGACAGTAACAGTTCAATATCTAAATAGTAACAGTTCAAAAACGAGACAGTAACAGTTCAATGTCTAGATAGTGACAGTTCGGGATTTAAACAAAAATGGTTAATATATATATATATATATATATATATATATATATATATATATAAGGAATGATAACTGTGGTTGGACAAAGAATGACAATATTAATAGGTGAAATGAGAAAATGTAAAATATTAAAAAATGACTGAAAGAAAGACTTACTGGTTAGTGATATGATTATTATAAAACATATCCTTAAATGAGAAAAATTTATGAGATAAACCTGTTATTTGCAGGAGGGACCACAAGCGTGGTGCAACAGCAGCAGCTGGGGAGCACAAGTAGAGCTTCTATTGCAGATAGGTGATCTGCACCTATACTTTCTAGTTAAATTCTATAATTTAATATGTTATTGATGTGAGATGTGAATTACCAAACATTGGATATTAGGAGAAATGAGAAAAGTTTGTATAATGATGCCGATATTTTGGTTAATATTCTGAATGTATGTGTATTCAGGGTGAACGGTTGTTGTGTGAATTGCTAAAGGATGAAATTATCGTTGACAAAGGAAATATGAGAAGTGTGATTTGGGGCGTGAACTAGCATATATTTAGTGTATGTTAGGATCCTGGGTATGGGGATCAAATCATGTATTGGCTAGCATACATTTAGTGTATGTTAGGATCCCGGGTAAGGGGATCACCATGTATTGACTAGCGTACATTTAGTGTATATTAGGATCCCGGGTAAGGGGATCACCTTGCATTGACTCCTACATGGTGATGATGATAACAATGAAATTGGTATCGGTAATGTGTTAAGCGGAAATAATCATGAGTGGTCTTATGAGATCTTAAATGGAGGTTGATAATGGAAGAGGAAAATGTTTTTAGTAGTTGAAGGAGAAAGAGTTTCCAATAAAAACCAAAATGGAGAAGTGAGTAAAATATGAATGCATATTTGCCTTTTTAAATTGCTGAATATTTGTATTGCTATATTATTGTGATATTCATATTTCAATAATATGTATTTTGTTTTCAGGGTCATCGCATGCACAATAGGAGTAGATTCTAGCTTGGGTTCACTTTTTGTAATTAAGGTCCTAGTAGTATACCCTTGTATTTGGTAATATTACAATGTTTATATATACTCAAATTGTATAATTGATGTTTAAACTTGAATAGATGAATTTAAGTATGTAGTTTGTATAACTATGTTCCATACATGCATGTTTATATCTTTATCCATCCATAATGATAATTGTTGTACAATGTATATCATAAACATTGTAGTTGATATGAATGATGATGTTTGTGGGACTGAGACCCAGGATGATTGGGTTGAAATGAGTTAGGAGATGCGGTATATTAGAAGTGTAAACAAGTCGTATGTTGATAACTTGGGACCTCCCGGTATAGGGGAGACTCCGTCGAAATTTCTGTGGACTTTAATACAACCACAATGAATAGATATAGAAAAAAAAAATTTAATCACTCTGTTTATCAGTTAACATGAGAACGTTGCTTTATCCCGGAAATGGGAATGTTACACATGGTATCAAAGAACCACCACCTCTACAAGACCAGTCCCAATCCCTTTTCCTTGCCCAAAAGGCCTATGCCGCAGCACTCTTGGCGACTACCAAGTCCAAAGAAGAATATTTTGAAGTCATGAAGCAACTCATAGGCAGCGAAAAAGGAGAATTTCTGATTTCTTCCTTAACTTCATCATCCTCAGGATCATATACTTCTCTAGGTGATGAAAATAAAGATGATTGTTATGGCATCCTGCCATCTCTACAAAATCCTTAAAAAAAAAAGAGAGTATTTAGACTAACTTGTTTTGAGCCCATTTTTAATGTCTTTTAGGCTCATCTATTTTGAGCCCCTTTCCATTTGTAGGCCCATTGTTTTAGGCCTTTTTCTACAACATTACCTGATGCTACAAAAAGACAAATCAGTTGTCATTGATAAGAAGATAACAAAAGAAAACCCCACGAAAAACATGGGCAATTTTCAAATTATCGTCTTTTGATCATTGAAAACAAGAGCACATGGCTTACTACAACACTTTAGGAGGAATCTTCAGGCTTTCCAAAAAGGCATTTTGGCCTCTTTCATAGCAACTCCATTATAAAAGGAGACCCCTTGAGCCATAGAAGGTAGAGCACATTTTGGGAAAAATAAAAATTTTTGTCTTAAAACACTCTCCTGTAACCAATATCTCATTTGTAACCAATATCTCCTGTATTGATTTCTAATACAAATTTAAGTAAGATTCTATCTTATTCATATTATATTTACATTCTTGCAAAATTCTATCTTATTCATATTATATTTACATTCTTGCAAAAAATTATATTTCTGCAAATCTAAGTATGCTCTGTGTTTGGTAGAGGATCTTGTCTTTGACTTGCCTCTTCATTCACATCAGAAATTTGTTTCTATTCCCAAACCTAGTATATCAGCTGGAAACCTGTGACCAAATCTGTAGATCATTCTCAGGTATAACAACGCCACGTACTGTTTTTTTTTTATATTGGTATTTTTTGTTTTATTCTTTTATATTGGTTTTTCTTGTTCGATTCTATTTTGGTGTGTGTGTGTGTGTGTGTGTGTGTGTGTGTAAACAAAAAAAATACTGCTTCAATTTAAAGTGCTTTATGTTATAAAGTGAACCATCTCTCTCTCTGACAATTACAATTAGTTGTGTACTAGATATGTTGCTCGCAATTTGCTGCGGGTCAAACAAAAAAATTCTTATGTTAAAAAGGTGATAAGCTAAAAAATTTCCAAGTTTCAAGCTATTGGTTCATGTGATAATTTAAATAATACAAGAAAACAACAATAATAAATAAATTGACAAAACAAATAATGAAAAAAAGATAAAAAGAACTACATTTAATTTTATTAAGATTATCAAACAACTCAATGCCAACTTAATTGAAGGAAAACCACAAAAAAATAAAATTAAAAAAAAATCAGAAAACATCAGCTTAAAACAAGAAGGAAAAACCAAACAAACTTAGATGAACATCCTAAACCTGGTCTAATTTAAAAAACCTGCAGCTTGTTAAATCATGGATCTAAGTTCAATCAAGAAGCTTAAATGTTGTCCAATTTAATTTTAAAGGACAGAATCGTTGAAAAACTATTGATAAAAAACTTGTAAAATAAAAAAAATAGCAAAAAGATTAAAACACATAGGGGGTGAAATTAAAAAGACACTAATTTTATAGATTATTCAAGATAAGAAAAATTATAATAAAAAAGGGGACCAAATATGAAGAACCAACAAACTAAAGGGTTGTTCTTGAATTTTGAAGGGGTTGACATGAAAATCTAGATAGGGAGAGAGGGTAGAAGAGGAAAAAAAATGGCTATTAGTGCCACACTGTCGTGAATGGTGGTACACGCATTGCCTCACCAGGTTAGGGACATCGAGACCTTCCAAAAATTACACCATATTGTGGTGTTTGGTGGTTGGATAGCCCATCACACGCTGCTAGAACGACATGGGGGCCATCCACACATTGGTGCATACGGAGCATGCGCCAACATGTTTTTTCTTAAATTATATTTAAGAAATATAATTTACAATAATGCCCCTTAGCACCCTTTAAATTTACATTAAAAGCAAAGTAAAATGACAAAAAAGCCTTTGAATGAGAGTTGTCACACCCGAACATCGTGGCGACCCTTTAAAAATAATCACTCGATTGGAAAAGGAACAGATATCTGACATCTTGTTCTTTTAGGGGAAAAGGTCTTGTTCAAGGAGTTGCCACCTAGTATTATGGTCACTAGGAACCCTAACTGGTCAACAGAGATTCTATGGTGCGGTTTTGGTTACGCAAAAGGAAAGATGCTATCACCCCTTAAGCGTCCTACCTAAGTAGGCTGCATTGCTGGTTTTGTCTAAAATTGCTAAGAATTTGTTCTCCTTTTTCTTTTTTTTATTCTTCCTTTCATGTTCCTGACTCTGGGGTCAGTGAACAATTCCTACAAATATTTCAAACTTTGGCATTGGTAAATATCGTACAAATTCAAAAAATACGATACTCCTGACTGTGGCGTCAGTGAATATTTTCGCAAAAAATGAATTTGAAGAAGAAATTTTCTATGTCATATTTTTTTTCTTGTTTATCCTTTATTATTATTTGCCCTTTTTAGATGGAAGTAAAAAAAAAACATTGCATGTCATATTTGCTTTTAACAGTAATAGTCCACAAATTGAGCACATCTATAAAAAATACAAACACAAAGAAAAAAAATAAAACAAAGTGTGAAGGGGCCACAAATAAATCAACGAAGGCCCCAAATATTTTTTGAATTTTCTGTTATCGAAAAAGGGTTCGTTTGGTCAAATATCAAATTAGAATGGGCATAAAAATTATGGCCAAGGCATAGGGGGTGTTTTGCCAAGCACACCCTTAGCAAACACAGTTTGGGTCGGCTAGGCCTAAAACCCAGACCCGACCCAATTGTTTTTGCCTTTTGGGTTGGATCTAGCCCAGCCATGCATGAAAGGTTCACGCATGCATGCAACAATAACCATTTAATTATTTTAGCAAGGAAAGAAAGAAACTTACCTAGGCGTGCGGCTGCTAGAGGCGAAGTCAAGGGAGACTGGGCTAAAAAACAGGGGTTGAGGGGGGCGGCGACTAGTATAGAGTTCGCCGCCCCCTTCCTTTTTTATGTTTCTCTCTTTTAGGGTTTCTGGTAATGGCCTCCTCTTGGGGTCTCTTTTTTAGAGTTTCTCTCTAATTGTCCTCCCCCCCTCTTCATACATTGAGATCAGTATTTATAGTGCAAGAGTCCCATCGCTTGCGAAAAGTAAAGTCTCAATCAAACTCATTCTCTTTTTTGAAGTATGAATTAGAATCGAATTCGAAAGTAGACAATTATCATTATTTTGAAGGTAAAGATTATCTTGAAGGTAAGGATTATCTTGAAGAAAGTAAGGATTATCTTGAGGATAAGGATATAATGACAAAAACACATTGAAGTCCTTAGTTTTCACGTAAGTTGACAAATCATACTTTTTATTGAAATAAATCTCTGATCTTTTAATTTTACATTTTAAACCCTGTAAAATTAAATTAAAAGTCAATGGGCCAAAATTGAGTTACAACAAGAGTTTAATTGGTTGTATTTAAGGGTATCAAAGTAATCACATTATTCTAAAAAAATAAAAATAAAAAATGCCTTTGAAGAGTAGGCATCTAATTATTTTATTTTAGGGTTAAATGAGTAATTTTACAATGCATTTAAAAACAAAATTACTATCATAAACCCGCACAATTAACAAAAGACATTTAAGTCATGGTGAAAAGACCACCCCACCCCGAAGCCCAGCTAAAAGATTAAATGATGAAGAGGCAACATAGTAATTATACTATTATAGTGAATAGTAATATGCGAATAGATATATAATAACTTCACAAGGAGTTTTAGAGCCCGTTTGTTTACGTTTCAATAATGTTTTTGAAAAAATCTGAAAATTTTTTATATGTTTTGCTTCAAATTAATTTTTTTAAATGTTTTTAGATTGTTTTGAAGAAAAAAATAATAATATTATTTCAATATATTTTTAAATAAAAAATATTTTAAAAAATAACTACTATCATAATTTACTTTACAAGTACATTTTTGATGGATTTGGTATGTGTACCAAATCAAAATTTTATTTATTACACCTTTTAAGCTCTGAATCCTAACTAATACCAAGAGTAGGGGTGTTCACAGTTCGGTTTGGTCCGGTTTTAACCCAAAAATTCAACCGAACTGAAAAATAGTATTCCTTATTAATATAACCAGAACTGAACCGAGAACTGGTTCAAATCGAATAGGTTTTGTTCGGTTCGGGTCGGTTTTTTAGCATAAAAACCAGAAAAACCGGACTGATCTACATCATTGAGCTAAATTGAAGAAAAATTTGACATCAAATATCAATCTAAGCTATTAATCACAACAACCACTTAGAAATTCAAGAAAAGCAACAAGCAATCAAAGTCTTCCACATAGGGGCTGAGAAGGGGAAGGGGAGGGCTGAGAAGGGGGAAAGGGGAATAGAGGTTCCGAAGAGAGCTGATTGACCATAAATTTTCTTGGGTCTTTGGCTCTTTGGCCAACTGTGAATGCCGTATTGGCTTTAACAACCTTTTCTTTTGATGTATGTAGAGAATCTTAAAGCTTACCTCTGCTCAGCACAAGGATGGAACTAATATAAGTTATACTGTATAACTATCAAATGCAGGATTTCTTGAATAATGGTTCCCTCGCATCTGGATTGTGAAACTTGAAGAGGAAGGCTGGGAAGGGGGAAAGGGAATGGAAGGCTTGAGGGGGGGTGGCGGCTAGAAAGGGAAAAAGTGATTTAGGATTCTAAGAAGGGGAAGGGGAAGGCTGGAGGGGGAGGGGGGTTGGCGGCTGGAAAGGGGGAAAGTGATTTAGGGTTAGGGATGGTTCTTTTTATACTTTTTTTTAAACCGGTTCGGTTTGGTCCGGTTCAATCGGTTTAAGCTTTTTTAAACCGGAACCGAACCGGACCGGGTGATTTTTTTATTTTTTAATCGGTTTATTTAGTTTTTTCTATCAGTTTAGTTTTTTTAATTAATTTTTTCTTGATTTTTTCGGTTTGATTGGTTGAATGGTTTTTTTTAAACACCCCTAATCAAGAGTGAGCTAGTGGATAGAAAGCATCCTCCGTTAGGCAGCTAGTTATCCCTTAATCAGGACATCCAATATGAAGTTGTCGTAACTCCTTACAGACACTTTAATAAGTAGTAGTTTCAACAGGGATCTGTAAGATTTTTCTGTTATTTTAACATCTCTCTCTCTCTCTCTCTGAGGCCATAGGCGCACACATTTTATTATTCACCTTCCTCCTCTCTCCTCTTACTAGGTTATGTCCAAAAATAAAATCCAACACCCATAACATTACCCTCCCTCCCTCTTTCACCCCTCCACAGCAAATTCAAATTCAAATCTATCAATCAATGAATTAGGGTTTCTCCTCAACACCATTGCAGCTGCTTCATTCAAAATCCCCTCTCCATGTGAACCCTTCATTGTGCAAACAAGGAAATGACCCCAGTTTCCTTGCCGCTGGATCGAAATCCTCCCCTCAATCCTCCTCTTCTTAGGTTTAATTTCTGATTAACAAACTCTTATTTCTATTCACAGATTCATAACGAGTCGTTAATTTTGACTCTTTACGAGAGAGCTAGCTAGAATTTACTGAAAATTGATTATATTTTGGTTCTGATTTTTTCTTATATGTTTCAGTGGTAGAAACGCCTTGTGTTTGTTAGTGCAGAGAGAGATTTGTCCTAGAACTAAACACACGCCAAAAAGGCGGTGGGGAGAAGCTTCGCAATGGAATTATAATTCTTCATCCGTGCCGAAAACTGAACCAGCTAGAGATGCGAAACGCGGTCTTATTTCATGGTAATTGCGCTGCTTTTAAGCTCTCTTTGTGGGCTGCTTGCTTCGTGTTCTGAGTTTGTTTGCTCATGTTTTAGGGCTGAGGCTGAGTCGTTGCGCCATCTATCGGCGCAGTATTGCCCATTGGTGCCTCCTCCGAGGTCGACTATAGCAGCAGCATTTAGTCCTGATGGAAAAACACTCGCTTCTACGCAGCAAGTCTTCCTACTCTGGTCTTTTCCTGGTCATGCCTGCACCAACTGGAAGTTGTACTCACTTCTCTCTCTCTCTTTTTATGCAGTGGTGATCACACAGTGAAGATAATCGATTGCCAAACTGGAATCTGCTTAAAGGTGTTGATGGGTCATCGGAGAACGCCTTGGGTGGTAGGTTGGAATTTGGTTTTTTGCAAGGATCGCTAATTTTCTTGATCTTTTGTAATTCTGGCCAGCTACGTATAAATGGATAATGGATAAATTTGACGCAATTATTTGGCATAGACTCAAATTTTAAATTCTAACACTTTCTTTTTTTAATCCTGCTCCACTGAGATGTCTTCCTAAAAAGTAATGGGAATAGAATATATTCAGTTAACATGCTGATTTTTTCGGTTAGGGCATTATAACTATCTTTCTGCGGTATACTCATTTAGTACTATAGCAGTCTACCTGTCTACAATTTATCAATTTCAAAAACTGCATTTTCTCAAGGGCGACTGCTTCCCTTTCCTTTCTGTTTTACAACCATTTCCCATTATCTTTCATGTACAATCACAGTTTTGTTGTTGATCTCCCTTCTCTTTCCTTTTCTCCCCATTTAAAGCTATTAACCCTGCTTTTCAGCTCAAATCAAGTGCCTTTGCTTGAAAATGAACAACCTTTAAGTTATCTTTTCCATATTAAAGACCCTAATTTTATAGGTCAGGTTCCACCCACTGCATCCAGAAATTCTTGCAAGTGGAAGCTTGGATCATGAAGTTCGCTTATGGGATGCAAACACATCAGAGTGTATAGGATCCCGTGATTTCTGTAAGTTCAGCTCTACACATTGATTATTTTTATGCAGTTTTCTTTTTCTGTAGTTGTTGAGTGTGTGTGACCTGGTGAATTTGTTTCCCCTCACAGATCGTCCTATTGCTTCCATTGCTTTCCATGCAGAAGGAGAATTGCTTGCTGTTGCATCAGGTCACAAGGTATTGAATATTACTTTAATATTGCTCAACTTACACAAACTTTTTTCTTCTCATTACTTGAAAGGCATGTGTTGCATTGAATATATAGTTTAACATAGCATTGGCATTTAATCTCACGTGTCAGTTGTACATATGGCACTACAATAAGAGAGGGGAGGCGTCTTCGCCAACTATTGTATTGAAGACTAGGCGCTCTCTTCGAGCAGTGCATTTTCACCCGCACGGTGCTCCATTTCTCTTGACTGCTGAGGTGAATAACCCAAAGGTCATTTATTTGATTACTTACTCATTCTATCATGTAGATTACATTTTTGGACTGATATGCAGGTCAATGATCTTGACTCTTCAGATTCTTCTATGACACGGGCAACATCTCCAGGTTACCTGAGATATCCTCCTCCTGCTGTTTTTGTCACAAATGGTCAGTCTGGTGATTGTGTTAGCTTGGCTTCTGAACTACCACTTGTGTCCTTGCCTTTCTTGTTCGTGCCTTCATTTTCTTTAGATGATAGTAGAATAGATGCTAATAGACTTGTCACTTCAAGTACAATGCAAGTGGAGTCCTCTACTTCAATGCAGCTTCAAATGGATACAAATGCAACAGACAGATATGTTCCCTTTGTGTCTCCCATGGAGACATTTCCTGCAGTCCCTTCTAGTTCATGTACCAGTGCAGAAGGTATAGTAAATAATTCTTTCCCTTCTGGAATGGGAGGTGGAGTTTCTAACACCAGAGAAGACGCGATGGAGACCGATGAAATGCCGCCTGTAGGGGGGAACCCTCAAGGAAAATCAGCTCATCTAGAGACGCTTGGTGTTGGTAATAGTGCAATGGATGGAGTACCTGCAGATACTTCAATTAGGCAGCAGTCCACTGATTTTGGGCAACTTCAGCAGATTCTACCCTCTAGAGACTCCACGTGGTGGGAGTTACCCTTTTTGCAGGGATGGTTAATGGGTCAGAGCCAAGCTGGTGGACCCTCGACAGTTCCTCTTAGTAGTGGTAGTCGTGAACGTTCAGCCCAGTATATTGGTCCTTCCTCACTGACATCTTATCTATCTACTCAGAATGTGGAAGCTGCAGTGGCTTCTTTGGCAATGCCTGGCAGCACCAGCATCTCCGGGGTCTCTGGGAGATCTGGCTCTCGGCATCGCATTTCACGCTCCCGGTTCTTTGTGCCTGAATCCGGGGAAAGTATGGCTCCCATTAATATGCGACATGAAGGTAGTGATAATCAGCCCATATTTAATAGAATCCAGTCTGAGATTGCCACGTCATTGGAAGCTGCAGCTGCTGCAGAGTTACCATGCACTGTAAAGCTTAGAGTGTGGTCTCATGACATAAAACATCCTTGTGCTCCACTCAATGCTGACAAATGTCGCTTAACCATACCTCATGCTGTCCTTTGTAGGTATGCTGAAGGCTGGAATTTTTCTTTTTCCTATCAAATTTGTTGTTTACTTAATTAATCAGCATGATAGAATTTAAATTGTTTTGACCAAAAAGAAAGTATTAATTTGTTGATTTTTAAGTATATTCTTTGCTTGCTCCAGCAAGGATGAGGCGTTTTTATTGCTGCTTTATGTTCAGTGAACTCTATATCATAACCACATCACTTCTTAAATTTCTTCTTAAGTCATAGTGGACAGCTTGGTCATCTTTTGGATTTGCATTTTATTAATATATTTTGGCTGACCTTTCAATGTTCACTTCGTGTCTCTCTGGCTGCTATTGTTTTTTCAGTGAAATGGGCGCTCATTTTTCACCATGCGGAAGATATTTAGCTGCCTGTGTTGCTTGTATGCTGCCCCATATGGAAGCTGATCCCGGTTTACAAACGCTAGTCCATCAAGATGCTGGGGCTGCTACTTCCCCTACTAGACACCCAATATCAGCACACCAAGTAGTGTACGAGCTTCGCATATATTCCTTGGAGGAGGCAACGTAAAATTCTATCCAACTTTTACAGTGCACTTGATTCTTTCTTGTTCTTTAATCCAGATGAATGATTGTCTTATCTATCAAAGTGGCTTTTCTGTTCATACAGCTTTGGTTCAGTGCTTGTGTCACGTGCAATTAGAGCTGCTCATTGTTTGACTTCAATCCAGGTCAGTGATCTTTCATAGGTGAAAGGAACATGTATGATGTATCTGTTTTCATATTTACCGGTCTACTTCTATTACAAGCAGGCCTTTGTCTTTGCATTGAGATGCAAAATCTTTTGGCCTATTGATGGGTTATCATATAGTTAGCATAATAAGGTCAAAACTTACCTGTACTCTGCTGGTTACTGCTTGTTTGTTCTCCCTCCATTTTCCATGTGAATTCTCAACATTCAATTGCATTTAGCTTGTAAAGGATATGCTGATGCTCTTCTTTGTGGTATTAAGCACATTTGGCTAAACTGGCAACAAAAGGAGGACTTTTGAACTGTAATTCATTGTGTGCTCTTCCTTGTGGTGTTAAGTGCATTTGGCTAAACTGGTAACAAAAGGGTTGCGATTCAGATATAATATTTTTAAGATACTTAAGTTGCAAATACTAGAATATCTGGTCCTGGTGGACTTTTTTGTCCTTTTAAATACCAGTCTGAATATGTTTATCTTATTTGTATGGATTTCTAATTATGTTGGTGTAGATGGTGAAGGTCATAGATGTTTTGCTTGTTTATTAACATTTCCTTGTTGGTTGATATTACTGTGCTTTGTATTTGATGCCATGTGCAGTTCTCACCAATGTCGGAGCACATATTACTGGCTTATGGCCGACGTCATGGCTCCCTTCTAAAAAGCATTGTCATTGATGGGGAAACAACAACACCTATTTATACAGTTCTGGAGGTATAAAGTTCATTTTCTTTCCCTGCCTTTTGTCCTTATTCTTGATTCCCTTTTACTCGAGAATTTTCTGTTGGGTGATTGTTATTTTGTGATAAGATGTCCTTTTCTGTATGGATTTATGCTTCATTCATGTAAAAACAATCAATCTCTCTGCTTTATTTGCCAACGTTGTCATGCTTTACAATTGTTGCATTGGAATTAATTGAGGTGGCTTTCCTATGAAGCAGAAAATTGTTGCTCTAGCAAACATAGTTTGTGATGTGCTGACAGTGAATTGACTGAGATAGTTTTTCTATATGATCGATGAAGGAATGATTTTTGAATAGAAAAGTCTGCAGGTGATTGTGCTAATACTAGACGGAAACTTGGAGTTTGTACTACTGGAAAAAGGTTTCTTTGAGCGTAAATGTGCAAAGATGTTATGGCCAATGGGTTATATACTTCCCAATTAATACCCAGAGTCACGGTTGCAATTGTCACTATTATTGAAACGATGGTTTTTATTCTGGAAAAGAAATATTATTTGGAAAAAACATAAATAGTGAACTTATTATGTTTAGCAGCAAGGGTTTATATCCTACCTATATTTCATACTGTAACTGTCTCTGGGATTTGGCATGTCAGTCTTGCAACTCTAGTCCTCTGTTTCTGTCAATTAGGTTTACAGAGTTTCGGATATGGACCTTGTGAGAGTGCTTCCTAGCGCAGAGGATGAGGTCAATGTTGCTTGTTTTCATCCCTTTGCCGGAGGAGGTCTTGTCTATGGAACCAAGGTGTGCACCTTTCTCTGATCATGTTCATCTTATTAATCTATACTTTTGAACTGCATAACAGTTTTCAGTAAACTACAGGAAGGGAAACTTAGAGTCCTCAAGTATGATGGTGTCCATGGTGTTAATTGTACCAGACCAAATCACTTTCCTGAAGATAACTTGACTGAGGTAGAATAAAATGAAAGGTTGCTTTATTTTCTTTTATTGATTAGAAGATGCCAGTGTTCAGTTACCTTATTTTATGCATGCTTCCATTTATAAATCTTATCTGGATCACAGAAACGAGCACTAGTGCAGTTGCACATCGAATAAAAAGAAAGCACTTTTATGTCATGTCAAATGTAAAAAGGAAAAAAAGGATGTAAAAGAAATCTGTTAATCATGGAAATTAACTAGGGGTTATCAATCCTTTGGAGCATTTTGCCTTATTTTTTCCCCGTGCACTCATTTTCAGCAGCTCTGAGATTTGGTATGATATCTGGTCTGTGAAGTATCAAATGACTAATTTGAAGTTTTTACCATTAGACATCATTTTAATGCAAATTGGGATTGGGTTTAGGTAGCTGCTTGTGCTTTTCCCAAAAGATCTGGGTGGTTCATGGTGTCTTGCTCGGACATTATTGTTTACCTCATGGAAATAGGAACTAGGGTTGTCATGCAGTGGAAAATTTGCTAGGTCAACTAGTTCTATTTGGATGATATTGTTAGTGCCTATTGAGCTAGCCTTGGTTTCTCAAGTGTTTTTCTGTAGAATAAATGATACAAGTGACTTCACTCAATGCAAAGTTGGTGGTTTGTCTGGTGCCTTAGAATGTTCATGTCCATTGGTTCCTTTCCCTGCTATTTACTTGCCCCTCAGTTCTTATTTTTGTTTTATCGTTTTTATATGGATTGCAGGTCCAGACATATGCTCTAGAAGGTTAAACCCCCATGTTTCCCCTTTGTGCAATCTGCGCAGCTCAGCCTGATGGTATTTACTTGTACCTTATTTCAACTTTCTCATACAATGCATCCCAATTTCAGAATTTGTTCAATCAATATTCGTGCATTTTCTTAGGTTCTGCAATGTTTGCTTCCATTGGACCAGAAAGCTCACCATTGTACACGAGGCAAAAGCTCAACATTTGGTGCGCGTCTCCGGGCCTGATTTGAAGCAGGTGTGACTAACTTCTGGAGTTCTACACTTACTGATTTCTTCTCACCAGAAAATTGTGGAAATGTATAACAATTTATGTGCTAAAATGTAAAATATTGTGCCCCAGTAGCGTACTAATACAAGTCTGCATGTTTTCCTTTTAATTCTACCCTCTCCTTCTCTGCTTATGCAAAAAGAAAAAAAAAAAAGAACATTTTCGTTCTTTCAATTGAATATTTTCTTTATTGACCAAATGAATTATTGTTTAATAGTTACTACAGGTTGCCCTCTTCAATGGGTGCTAGCTCACTTAGGCTTTGGCTCTTTATCAATGTTAGCTGACGATGGAAACGAATTTGGTGGTGCTCAGCTTGAAACAATTTTTTTCTTCTATAATGTTTCTGAGTTCTGATTCAAGCAATGATGCGTGGCAATTTAGAATAAAGTGAAGAGCGTGTGATTTCACTGAACACATTTTTGAATCAAATGTTAGGAGGAAGATTAGTTTCATGCTCCCAAGGACGGGTTTATGGTAGCTGTAGATCTCATCCCTCCATATTAGTTGGTGAACAAACCTCCATACGGGGAGTATGTTGTTATTTACAAGTGTAAATTGTGAATAAGATGATGTAAAATAAGATGAAATGAAAAGAACAGTTACACAAAAGTATATGTTAGTGTATGAAAGTGCAGGAGCTGCAAAGCAAGAGGAAACACTGCAGCTAAAAAAAGAAACAGAAAGTTGAAATTTGTTGGTGAAGCATGGATTCAAAGCATTGTTAATGTAGTTTGTGTGTTTGGATCGAAGGTCTGTGGAGGGAAGAAAAGTGGGCAATGTGTAATTATGAGTGGAATAATAATGAACAAAGTGCTGTGAAGGTATTGGAAATGCATGTGAATAAACTTTAATCTATGTGTAAGAGAGTCTTGATCCATCTACAACATGGACCTAATTATTTAGATAGAATAAAAAAGTTGTTAAGTAGAAAGAGATGACACGTTTATTTTTAAAATGTTGATTTTGGATTAATGAAATAAAAATGGAGTAGTATATGCTTTGTTGTATCAATTGCTGAATTATGTGTTTATATTGTAAAAAGAATTGATTTTAGGTTAATCATAGATCCAAGCTGAGCAATTAATTATTTATAGTATTTCTTTTTGTTTAGCTAATAATGATGTAATTATTGATAGGTTGAATTCCCTTTTTGTAATATAATTCTGTGACAAATGTTTGTATTGTAAACTAAACTAGTATTAAGTTCCATGTAATATAAGTATTGAATCTCTTTTATTAGATTTGAAATTTAACATAATACTTATTTCTATTTATTAAATTAAAAATGCATGTAACTATTGTGAAATATATTTAATGTGATTGATTATGGATTGTGAAATGAAAGGAAATTTGTGTTGCTCATGGAAAAAATCCAGGATGGTTGGACCATAGATTAAGTCTTGATTGTGTATGTTGATTGTTGATGTTGACACTTAAGCATGTTCAGTTTTAAGAAAGACTCTGTTGGAATTTTTGTAGAATTTTAAATGACTTTAAAGATGGAATTATGTAATCATGAATTTTGGATTATGAGATTAAAAAACAATTACCCTAGCTTTTAAGAAATCATGACTTGATATTATGTTAAACCTATATTTAAAATTTAGGGATGTTACATAACTTGATTATCGCATGCAAGCCTTCCTATATAAGGGCTAATGAATGAGATTGTGGATACATATATACATATGTTAGTGTAATATGCCTTTGGGGTAAGACTCAATATTAAGTAATGGATCAACACTAAAGACAGGGGTTAAATGTAATAACCCGGTTTTTCAAGCCAAAACAATGGTAATTTTTTTTATAACATTTCGGGAATTGATAAATCAGTTTCCCCTCATTATCGAGGCTCAATCCATACGCCAAACATCAATCAGCATTTCATTAACAACAATTCTTACACAAACACATGGTATTATGTTTGCATGATTACAAGTTTACATTTCAAATATACGTACATAATTATAAGTTTGCATTCCTATAATATTAATAGACATCACAAAATTAAACAAGAGTATCGAATAACAGATACACATTTAATACACTTTGTTCATACAAAATACATCGTGATTTAAAATGTGACTACATAATTCTTTTCAAAAGTAAGTTCTCGTGTAATGACGTTTCTAGGTACCTCGTTGGTGTGATGTCCCTGTTGCAATACAAATATTTACAAGGATTATAAATAATTAATAATAAGCAATTAAATAGTATAATGTAAGCATTAATGTTATTATCTATTTAAGGCATAACAAACGTAGTTCTTTCATATACTTGGTGTCTACAAAACATAGTACATATGAACGCATCAATTCTTGAAACTAACTCACAATTCCAAAATTCAGCTATCCTCTTAGGACGCCATTAACTGAAGCTAATTGTTTATTCCTCCTGGTCACACTTCTTGGATATCATTAGCATACTGGCATAACCATTGCTTTCATTTGTAGCTTTAGCCGTTGCTCCGCAAGGAATAAGTGTTTCTTTGGCTTGATTGCTTTCACTAAGTCTAGCTAGGCCTGGCCTAGGAGTCGATTAGCCCGAGTTGTGTTAAGGTAAATGACACTTGAATTTGAAGTAGCCATCGGCCAGGTCTTGAATGCTAAATTGTCGGTCTTACCACTTGTATCGATAGACCCACTTTAATTTAATGTTAAGGAGATGGATTTTAAATGAAATAAAAAAATCTTGATCTTTGAACTTTCTCTCTGCTTGAAGTCAAAACAAAGGGAAGCCGGTCATCCATTTAAGATGTCATTAACCAAAGCTAATTATTTAATCATCCCGGTCATCCACCTAGGATACCATTAGCCAAAGCTAATCATTTATTCATCCCGGTCATCCTTTGAAGATGCCATTATCCGAACATAATTATTTACAAGGTCCATAGACCAAAGAAAATGTAACTTATATGTCTCTATACAAAGAGTAAACTTAAGCTTTAGATAAAAAGGAAAAACAAAGCTTAGACAAAGAAGAAAAGCTAAAAAAAAAATCGAGAAAAAAAGAGTAAAAATATCTTGAAAAAAAAATTATCCAAAAAATATCTAGAACACTCTTCCTTCTTTTTTATAGTGGATTTTGGAACAAAGATGATACATAATTAATTCTGATAATTACTAAAATAAATTCGCTCCATTATTACTCTTAATTACATGTCTTAAAACAATATTAAACCTAATTTATACTGGAAAAACTATTCAAGTTTATGAAGAAAAAGACTAAGTGATCAAAATTTTATTCATAGGTTAGACTAACTAATGGATTGAAAAAATAATAATTCGTTGTAGGCTAAATAATTATCAACTCAAGCCCGATCTCAAAAAATAGGTTGGAAAAAAATAATTTCTTTTGTTGTTTAAAATATTATTTTATACTACACCTAAAATCCAATCCTAAGCCAAAGCCTAACTTGAAGCTTGAGCACAAGTCAGGTTGTGCGTGTGTAGCTTAAGCCCAAATCTCATTTTTCATAGGTCATTTTCGTTCTAAAAACTTGGGTGCTCTCTAGGCTCAATTTTAACTCTTCACATTTTCACTATATAAACATTTAGAAAATCTTGCTTCTTTTCTATCCAAGATAGAGTTTTTGGGTTCACAAAAATATACCAACCAAGAATTCTTTGAGATCAATTTTTCATTCACCTTTAATTTATTTTAATCATGTTAATGTTTCATGTTAAAGAGCGTATATTAGAAAATAAATCTCAACAAAGTTTTAACTTTAAAACTGAGTAGACTCCAGTTTTAATTTAGCCTCAAATGTGTTATTAACCTTATTTTAAAATAGTTTTTCAACATGAACTTTAGTATAAGGTTCAATTACAATCTTAATCGTAGGGTCGCACCCGACATCGCGGAGACCTTTAAAATTTTTAGGCAAAAGAACATATATCTGACATCTTACTCTTAGAGGGGAAAAATGTTTGGTTTATGGAGTCATCACCTAGTTTTATAGTCACTAGAAACCCTAACTGGTCAACAAAGATTTTATGGCACGATACTGATTATGTAAAAGGAAAGATACTATCACCCCTAAAACATCTTACCTAAGGTAGGATGCATTGATGATTTTGTCTTAAATTGCTAAGGATTTGTTGTATTATGCTTTGAATGGTCTACTTCTAATGTTCTTGACTCTAGCACTGGTGAATATTTAACTACAAATACTTTCAACCTTGGTGTTGGTAAATATTACAAAAAAGTATGATATTCCTGACTTTGGTATTAGTGAATATTGAGGTTTGAAATAATTTTTAATTCTAGTGTTTTGATTCATAACTCTAGCATTAGTGAATATCGAGCATCGAGGGTATTTCTAATTTTGACATTAGTGAATACAAATATTCCTAACACTAGCGTCGGTGAATAAACAAGTAACATTTTGAATTAAAAGTAAAACATATCTTTTTCTCATTTTTTTAGAGAAAAAAAGAAGAAAAAACAGATATGTATCGCATACTATATTCACATTTTACAATATAAGTTTACAACCCAATACTAAGTAAAGTCATAAAAAAAACATGCGAGGGATCCACAAATAAATTTAAGAAGGTCCTCAATTTTTTTTTTAGAATTTTCTAATATCTTAAAAGACCTATTTGACTAGATATTAAGATAAAGAAGAGTAAAAAAAAAAGACATAAGGGTATGTTTTCCAAATACACCCTAGCCCAAAAAATTAAGTCAACTAGGCCTGAGTTCCAGGCCCAACTCGGTCTCAACATTTCCTTTTTTTTTTTTTCAGGTTTGATCTAGCTTATTGGTCACTGCCCAAGCCAGTGACCAAGTGTTGTAGCAGCGGGCCCGCGTGAATTAATTCATGCATGCTTGCACAATGAACAACTAATTAGAATTGCAAAACGGGGAAAAAGAAGAGCTTACCTGCTTTTGTTGTTGTTGGAGATGAAGACGTAAGACGATGCTGGTTGGGCAATGCTCCTTTCTTCCCCTCCATTTTTGTTTTGTTTGTTTCTCTCTGGTCACCCTTCTTTCTGGCTTTGGGTTTGTTACTCCTTTGCTCTTTGGATTTTCTCTGGTTCTCTGTGTTTTTCTCTATTTCCTTTTTGTTTTGTTATTTTCTCTTGTTTTTTTTTTCTCTGGTTAGATCGGGCGAATCAACACAGATCTTCATTGTTGTTTTTTTTTTCCACTCTCTATATTTTTTTTTTTTTGCTTTCTGGGTTCCATCCTTTTTTGCCTCTCTTCTATTCTCTTTGTTTTTTTTCTCCATCCTTGGTTCTGGCCCTTCATCTGGCTTTTATAGAGTCATACTCCTCTTCTCTTAGGATGGTAATCTTGTAGATAAAGATGACCACTGCTTGGGTTTGCTCCATGTAGTGGAGCGAAAACACCAACACTCCTGCCATTGTTGGACTGTTGGTGATTAACTTTATCCTTGTGCCAGAGGCACATTGTGGGGATGAATGGAATTGAAAAACCCATGTGATTTGTGGTAGACAACCCGGTCTGTGATTTTGGCTTGGATTTGGTGAGATTGGTGAGGGGATTGGGTCTGGCTGAAGCTATTTTTAGTGCCATCACCGAACGGGCTTCCCCTGTTCTCTAGAGAAGAGAATGAACAGTGCTTGGAACGACGTTGTTTTAGGTCGTGGGGTCATCTTTAATTTGCCCCATGAAGTTCTGAAATATTGCAATCAAGCCTTTATCTTTGAATTTTTTTTTTAATTTTTTCCCTAGATCAAATTTTTGCGTCATTTATAAAATAGTCCATGGTTTCAAATTTAATTAATTAAGTCCTTAATTCACTCCTCAAACCTTTAATTCTTTCGGATTTACCCCTAGAAAAATCAATTAACCTCCTTACAGTATCAAAATCTATTCACTTCGGTCCTTCAATTTTAATTTCTTGCAATTTTGACCCAAATTGACCCTGAACTTTGATATTTCTTCAATTAAGCCACTGATTGCATTAATTAAACTAATTCAATGTTTAATTAAGTCCCTAAACTTATCAATTTTTTCAATTTATGGTCAAATTTATTAACCTTGCATGTTACACGTGTACATACATACATAGTTTTTATTTAGGATTCTTAAACTAAGAAAAAACTAAAAAAATAAAGAGTTAAGAGGGTTATGGTGTGTGTGTGTGTGTGTGTGTTTGTTTCATTTTAATAAAAGGATTTATAAAAAAATTAATTATATTTAAAAATATTTTTAAAGTAGATTTACAATGACTATGTAGGATAGGCTGGACCAAGCCCAGCCCGTAGGCTGGTTTGGGTCTGACCAATACATTGAAAAAAAAGAAGAAGCTTGTTTGGCCCTCTTATGCCCTAACAAATTGGGTTGGGTTGGTCCTGAGCCTAACCTGCGTGTATGGACTTGAGTCTCATGCCCAATAAACCCATCTCATGTGGTCGGGCTAAGCCTAACCCAGACTTAATGGTTATTCCGGTTTTGTGTCTCGAGTTACAAGTTTGACAAGTTAACCTGAGATGACTTAGCTTTTTTTTAGTCTTTTTTAATTGAATTGTTTTCAATTTCATCCTTCAATATTAGTTTAATTAAGAATTGAGTTTTATAATTTGTTTTAATTTATTTTCTATTGGATTATCTCGATCTTATGATTTAGATCACAGGTTTGGCAAGTTGACTCGAGTCATTTTTTTCTCTTTTTTAATATCGTTTGCGTACTATTCTCAAATATTTTTCAGTTGCCCTACACATTGCGAAGAGGTGTAGGAGCGAGCAGTCATCTTCTCCGTTGACTTATCTCCCCCATTACCTCCGGGCTTTTTGAACCAGAAGAGTTCCTGAAAGAGACGCGTACTCTAAAAAACTTAACTATTTCAGATACTTTTTTTTCAGAAAACAATTCAATATATAGGTTTATTCTATGTTTTTTTATAGCAACTGCAGAAAAAAATAAAGGAATAAATTGAATAAAAGTATTTAATTAAAAAAATCTCGAGGTAATAAAGATTAGTTTATTAAAATCGTGAACCAGTTATGGATCTCATTAGATTTAATAATTTTTTATTACTAAAATTAATTTTCATTTAAATATATGCCAGCTAGGTGTAAGAAACCTTTTTTATATATCAAAAACCAATCTTTTTTCTTAAAGAAATAAATAAGGGTGATGCGCAGGAGTCTAACAAAAATAGCCCTTATGTTTTTTAAAAGTTTAATAACAAAAAAAGAAGTTTTTTTAAGTAAAAAAAAACCTTCAAAAAATAATAATATGATTTAGTTTTTTTAATTTTAATGGGTTAAAAATACATTAAATTTAAATAAATAAAATGTTATACACTAAATTAAATAAAACTCTATAAAAAAAACATCATAAAAAATGTTAAAATTTTGTTGTTTTTTTAAAAAAAGAAAACAAAAAATTAAAAAAAAAAAAAAACTGAAATTGAATGGAAAAAGTTGGAAGAAAAAAACTAAAAGGACAAAATAAAAAATAAAAAAACCCTAAAAAAAGGTCCATGCACGTGGTCTGGCATGAGTGGCATAACATACATGGGCTTAAAATAGCCCAAACACATGGGACTTACAACTTAGGTTTATGTGACCAGGCTTACTTGAGTTATGTTTTTCTTTTTAAAGGGGAATATAATTTTCCATATGCTCTTTTTCAAAAAAAAAAATATATAGGTGACGTGGTGTGAACCTCGTTGTCACACAACCTACAATAAAATTGAAAACCAACCCAAGAAAGCTAAATATCAGGTTTGAAACCTTGTTCTAGAAATAACCATGCATCTAAGAACCAAAGATATTGGAAAAAAAAAACTTGGACCCAAAGATAACCCTAATTAACACAAACCCTAGTGCTAGACGCGAAGAAAATCAACAACGAAAACAAAAACTCAAATTTTAGGAAGAACCAAAACAAAAATTGGGAAAATAGAGTTGGAGCCTAGTTTTGATACCAACTAATACAGATCTTTTGATCGCGTGGTCAAGCAACCCCCAACAAAATGGAAATACAACCCGGAAAGCTGAAAAACAGATTTGATAGAACTCTGACCTAGAGGTAACCATGTGTAAACCCCGGGAAAAAAATAAATAAAAGTGAAGAAATTCATGCATATAGTTAAATAAAAACAGAAATTCAGAAATTTTTTAATATAAATTTCCAGGCTAAATAGTTTGAAACATTATAATAAACCTGGTACTGTTAAGGGTTGAATTTAATTAAAGAGAATAATACACTTAAAGGAAAAGGGGACCTAAATGCAAATAAGGAAAAATATAGAGTATCAATACTCTCTTCTCACCAAAAATCTATAGGAACCATAAGGAGAGAAGATAGGGAGTTATATACCCATTTTGGAGAAATCAAGAAAGAAACACTAAAATTTCAAGAACCCATCCAAGATTCAGAGCTTATAAATGGGATAAACACTTGAGAGTAAAGGATTACCAAGAAATTGAACAAGAAGAAAAGAAAGGAGGGACTTGAAAATCTTCAATTGGTTGAAGATCAAAATCTTAATTTGTACCTGGTAAGGTATTCTAAACATGATCTTAAAAAAAATTTATTTTTAAATTCAATAAAGAATTGATACCTTGATATTGAATCATAGGTTAGGGTTTTTTGAAATAAATTGAGGAAAAAGTACTTATTGTTGAGATTAAGTTAATTCATGTGTGTGGTATGTAGTTTATGAAAGTATTGTGTGAAGGGGAGGGGGGAGACAACTTTTGGACAAACTTGTCTCCTGACTTTCGATGAGATTTCAGGTCTGAGGATGAGGGAATTAGGATTGGGTTCCTCATAGGAATTGTAGATTTGAATGTTAGCTAACCAAAGAAACTGGTCTTGCTCAATTTGGAGATTTAGAACTTCAGTTATGGGTTACCAGCTGAGACTGAGTCGTGACTGATTATGTAGGGCAGTAGGACTAATTAGTTAATGAGCAATTTTGACTATTTTGGAGGCAAAACTGGGTTCTCCTCCCTTCAGAGAACTTATAGTCTCGTGTCTTAGCTTTCTAAGGAGATCAATCTCACTTAAAATGGAGTTTTAGAACTTTAGATATAGTTAAAAATCTGATGAGTGTTCAAACAGTAACAGTTGAAAATTGGACAATAACAATTCAAAGTTGGACAGTAACAGTTGAAAATTGGACAATAACATTTCAATGTCTAGACTGTAACGGTTGTATAGTAATAGTTGAAGAATTGGACAGTAACAATTCAAAGTTGGACAGTAACAGTTGAAAATTAGACAGTAACAGTTCAATATCTAGACAGTAACGGTAGGCTTTCACGTGAATACTATATATATAAGATATAAAAGAATTGAGTCATACGAACACTTGCACATTGAGATACTAACTCTGAAAATATACATGATATATGTATGTATGTTATAATGAGAAAATGAACATGTATAGAAAGTAATAAATGAGTAATGGATGAATATGGATTCTCTATAATGTCGGCTTGAAGAAATCATAACAAAAAAACTTCCTTATGATTCAAGAGGAGCAACTAGGTTTGAATCTTCTGTTAGGGGAGGTCGCGAGACAGGCGAAGAAGGTACATGATTCTCCTCCTATTTGCACTTATACAATTTAGAATTCTTCTGGTGAATCCAATTACAATAAATGTTGTGTTCAATGTAAATAAAGTCTAGCGTAAATACAAGATTAGCTTCGGCTAATGGCATCCGTGATAGGATTGCCTGGATATAAATCACAAGATTAGACTTTGCAAGGTCACCCACTTCATGCAAGTAAATAAGAGTATTCAAATTAAGAATATACAAATGAGTATTAATTAAGTTTAAAAGATTTACAAGCAAGATATAAGTTCTCTATTAGAATTCTTAAGGGTCCGATAGAAAGTTAATACTTCATTCGTATTCATTACATGAGCATATATATTCTTTATCAACATAATAGTATGTTTATTTATGTAACAGGTCCATCAAATATCCTGGAAGATAATTAGTTTAGGACTCTACTTTGTGAAGCTTATGTAAATATTTAACTTAAACAAAAAGGAATTAACGTGTTTATGTAGTATACTTTTGTGTAAACCTTGATGTATTTATAAAAGTTCAACTTAGCATGTGGTATTTTAGTTATCTTGTAATTAACCCTTTTAAAATATTTAAGAACACTTATTAAGTTGTAGATACTTTCTTTGCATGTTAATATTCTTTTCCTTTTAAATTTTATGATATTATGTTTGGACTATGTTCATATTGAACTTACTTGTAGGATATATATATTATGTGGATTGTATGAGATGTGAAATTATGAGGTTTGATATAAGATCCGGAATTATGGGACCTTGTGATGATTGGTTAATTAAGTAAATTGATAGTAGTCGATAACTTGGGATGTCCTAAATGCAAACGAAACTCTGCCGAATTTTTGGAAAAACAATTACCCTCAAATAAAGAGGATATGTTGGGATCTTTTAACATTGATCGAGTCGTACAGTCGGACTGTTACACCATATACCTCAGAACTAAAGGTATAGGAATAAACTTAGACCCATAAATAACCATGTGTTTAAAAACCCGAAGTATGAGAATGATGTCACGAATCCAATTAATTTTTTATAAGCCGGATGTATGAGTTTTATCCTTGCAAAAAAGGATGTTTTACCGCAAATAATCAATAGGAAGAAACTCACGTTTATTATCACCAAGTAGTCAAAATTTATAGCTCAAAAAACATTATATAGCCTTCTTTAAATAACTCTAAAATGGATCTTTTTTGGGTTGCATGCGAATAGGTCAGAACCATAAATCAACTAACATAAGTTCACTAATGAAATAAACTCTTAAACAATGTCTAAAAGGCCAAAACAAACCTAAATTAAAGATAATTATTCAACATCAAATAAATAAAATAAGATAATAAAAATAAACTTTTTATGGTAGAATTCCTCCATGTATCTGAAATCTCCAAGCTCTCTAGAGTGGTTTTTTTGCCGAAACTTTTAGTGGAGGAATTCAACTAGAAAACTTTATTTTGATTACTAGAATTCACTTCCTTGTATTGCATCCTCTTAGTATCTTTGATGTGCTAGAAATTCCTGTAAAATAAGAAGAAGAAAAATCAAGGAGAAAGATCCCCTTATTAGATGTCGCCACATCAACTTCATGTAGGACTTGGAATCCTCGCAAAGTATGGACTTCAATTCTTCAATGAATTCAAACCACATTAAGAACCCTTGTAGCCCAAAATCATGCACAAGTTTAAGGCCTAAATAAGCCTAATTTAATATCCCTTTGCTGTCCAAAACTAACCCATTACAGGTCTGGATCGAATGGGCTAAAAATAGCCAAGAAAGAACACTTTGTCGATAAATCTGTCAAAACAGTAACAACAACTTTAAATAATTTATTCTCGAACTTTGATTGACCTGAGATTTTATCATGCTATAGTTTCATATGTTTAATACCTCATTGTAAGTTTTAAGCTCGATTCAATATACAGTTTAAAAGATATATCTAATCTTGCAAAACTGATTTATTTTAAAGTAAAATTCATACGGTTTTTATCTTAAAAAAAAAAAAATTAATACGTGAATTACAAGTGATTGCAGAAGTCCAAAAGCACTCACATACCTAAAACCCAACTGAGATGTAAGGCAGGCCCACCACAAACCCAAGTCATTTTCGATGGAGAGAGCACAGAGGAGTTGTCACATTCGTTCTGCTTTGAAGGGCCTAGTAGTCGTTAAGAAATTGCATTTCTCCTCTGATCACTGAAGTTCAAACTTCAGGGAGTTGAATATTCTAAAACGAAAAATCTGTGCTAACATCTTGTCATTATCGGCAGCCACAGGCAGGCAGGCAGGCAGGCTAGATAGGAGTTGTTTTGCATTTTTAATTTCACTTTGGTACACTTTCGTGCAGCGTTTCGTTTTGCATTTGAACCATCACCACCTCGAAAGTCAATAGTCAAAAGTCAGTCCAGGGTGGCCTAACAACATTTCAATAATTGTATTTATCCTTTAGGTGTTTTTTTAATAAAAATTTAATTTTTTATATATTTTTAAATTGTTTTAATATGTTAATATTAAAAATTATTTTTAAAAAGTACTAAAAATATTATTTTAATATATTTCCAAGTGAAAAATATTTTGAAAACTAACCATTACTACACTATCAAATATCCTATTAATCATTCATTTTCAAACCTCAAATGTTTTCTTTAGTATTCTATTAATTATATTATTGAAGGGACAATATTATCTTTTTATATATATATATATTTAATTGTTTCACACATGTATTTTATTATATTTATAATTTTTTTTCATGAAACATGGCGGGTGATAAACCTAAATTTAAGAGCCTATAAAACCTAATATCTTTCTCAGCTCATCAAAGTGAATGGCCCATTTTCTTTGGGCACATCTACATTTCCTCTAATGTGATAGCTTCACTCTCCATGACAGATTGAGATGGTCGACCTCAAAAACATAATAAAACCCTCGTTTTATGGCTAAATATATACCACCATGACTAAGTATAAATTCCTCTATAGTTTCACCTTATTCTCCCAAAAAATTTTCTAAGTACGAGTTCTTCTATAGTTTACCTCTATATACTTAGAAAATTGTTTTTCAAACATGGAGCATACCCTTACACACTCATCGTACTAAGTATATTAACCGGGGTTTTCACCCCGCTTCTCAAAAAATAGTTTTTTACAAACTCGTCGTATTGACCATATTTACAAGCCTTTACGTATAAAAATCACAAGGTTTTAGGGGGGCTATTGATAAATTCAAATTTAAGGGCCTAAACCTCCCTCCATAAAACTCAATCTCATTTGGGCTCAGTTAAGGGAAGGACCCATCTTTTTTGGGCACAACTACATTTTGGATGCTACTCTCTTTACATACATTAGGTGTATAAAAGTCTTTAAAAAATTCACTATATTTCTATCGATATTAATGCACATGTTAGTGATTTTTCTCTCTTATTAGTACTTATGTGAGAGATATTTTTTTCTTATTAATATATATGTCAGGGATATTTTTCATCAATATCAATATATATGTCATTGATATTTTTTCTCTTTGATATTATCAGGAAAATATTAAACTCTAGTCATTCCTCTGCATAAAAATATTTATGACTGTAAATAGACCATAAATTCTTTAAACAAAAAGTTTGGAATTTCCATTTTCTACTAAATATTTATTTTCAGATTTTCTCTGTAATATTATTATATTTTCTTTTAAAAATCACTGATTTAATCATTAAAAGGTCCCTGAATACACTAAAAAATATCTTTTACACACTAGACATGACAAATCAAATTATTAAAATCAAGAATTCAACTAATTATCTAAAATATAAACCTTATCCCAAACTAGTCGGAGGTTTGGCTACCACAAAAGAAGAAGAGGGATTTTAATTGATCACATTCCTTTTCCATCGCAATTTATTAAATTATATCAACACATAAAAACTGTGCTATATATTGTGAATGGGTACGTACGGACGTCGTTTTGGTTTAATAAATATTATAATTATAAGTATAACTATAATAATTAGAAAGAAAAATAGAAGAATTTAACTTTACAATATTTAGTTACAAGCATTTTATGATTATTATTATTATTATTATTATAAAAAATAAAATGCCAGTCCTCTTGGAAGAAAAATGACAAAAAGAAAAAGAAAAAAAACAGCTACTTATCTTATATAAATCCCAGTCCTCTTTGAAGTTCCCACCATCTGCAATCTTCAATTCTTTCTCTCGTTGGTTTCTTCTGTTGACTTCACTCTCCATCCATGGCTACTCAGGGACAGCCCATCACTTGCAAAGGTACTCTCTTTCTTTCTTTCTTTCTTTCTTTGTTTCTTTCTATATATATATATGTGCATGCATTTGTGATTTCGCTATAATAACAACTACCTAGTAATCTATGATTTTGGATTTGGAATTGCGAAGCTGCGGTTGCTTGGGAGGCGAACACGCCGTTGGTAATAGAGGATGTGCAGGTGGCTCCACCACAGGCCGGTGAGGTTCGAATCAAGATTCTCTTCACTGCTCTTTGCCACACTGATGCTTACACTTGGAGTGGAAAGGTATTTTCCTTTCCTTTTCTTTTCAAAGTTTAGGGGTTTTAATTTCCTGATCTAATAATAATTACTATTTAATTTGTTTGTTATTTGATGTTGTAGGATCCTGAAGGTCTCTTCCCATGTATTCTTGGTCACGAGGCTGCTGGGTATGGATGATATCATACATGACACGAATCATCATGATGATCCCGCATGTTTCAACTCTTTGTGTGTTGTCGTTTAATGAATTTTTTGGACACAGGATTGTCGAAAGCGTTGGTGAAGGCGTGACAGAGGTTCAGCCAGGTGATCATGTTATCCCTTGCTACCAGGCGGAATGCCGAGAATGCAAGTTTTGCAAATCAGGGAAGACAAACCTTTGTGGAAAAGTTCGTGCAGCCACTGGTGTTGGAGTCATGATGAATGATCGTAAAACCCGATTCTCAATTAAAGGAAAACCCATCTACCATTTCATGGGAACCTCAACATTCAGCCAGTACACAGTTGTGCATGATGTTAGCGTTGCTAAGATCGACCCAGCAGCCCCTTTGGAGAAAGTTTGCCTCCTTGGCTGCGGTGTTCCTACTGGTAAGTATATCTTGTTTTTTCCCAACTTTTTTAAGCACTACGCTGAGCTCCAGGAAGATTCTTTTGTTGCATTTGAAGTTCCTGTTTGCATCTCAACATTAATTCTGATTTATGCGATCCCTCCTGTCGAAGTCTGCTGGTAGTTTTTGGTGTATGTTCGGGTTTTTTGGATGATGTCATGCATTCATCTTGATGTATGCAAGTGTAAGTTACACACATCTCTTGTCTCTAGGTCTTGGAGCAGTTTGGAACACTGCAAAAGTAGAAGCAGGGTCCATTGTTGCTATTTTTGGACTTGGGACGATTGGACTTGCAGTAAGTTGTTGTCTTGCTTGGTCCCCCTCACCCTTGGAAAAATAGATCCATTAATATTTCTGTGTCATCCCTGTAAAATAACGGTATTAATTTTATGGATAGGTCGCGGAGGGTGCAAAAGCAGCTGGAGCTTCACGGATAATTGGCATAGATATTGACAGAAAAAAGTTTGATAGAGGTAAAGTTTCATTCTTCCTTCCATTTAGCATGCTTCAGTGGTCAGCAATAAATTTACCTTCTTTTTTCCGGTGTGACAACCACTGTTCTGTCCTCAAATTGGCCCGGTCCGGGTTGGTTTTTTGGCATTAAAGACTAAAAAACCAGAAACAACACAATTCGAGCATCTCCCATCTGAATAGCCAAAGTTGCTTCAACATGGGTGTTGTATCTCACAAACCCAAAACCTGTGTGCACATCTTCAATAATTCCAGCACCTAGCAGATGGAGATGCCGATGTAGATCAACATAAGTAACGTGCAAATCATTTGTTAATGAGAAACACCGATCAGAGGAGGGAGTCCTACAGCATTTTATACCCTGTTTATTTTTTTTTACTATTCAAATTTGGTTGAACCGTCTAGTTCGATCGGTTTCAGCTCTCTGAAACCAAAACCAAACCAGATCAAGTGATTTTCTTGGTTTTTAAATTGATTTCTTTGGTTTTTAAATTCAGTAACTACCTTTTGATGTGGAATGTGGGAGTGTCCATTTTCCAGCGCTGACTTTCTAAACACATTATTTGCGAACCGTGGAGGAAGGACGCTTTAAATGAATATCCATCATGCTTGGATGCCCTGTCTTACTTAATTATCTTTTGTAAACTGCAATGCAACAGCAAAGGATTTCGGAGTTACTGAATTTGTGAATCCAAAGGAGCATGATGAACCAATTCAACAGCGTCTCATTAATCTCACTGATGGTGGTGTTGACTATAGCTTCGAGTGTATCGGAAATGTTTCTGTGATGAGGGCTGCTTTGGAGTGCTGTCACAAGGTAAGTAATGCATATTGAATTGGTGGTCGAAACCATGTATTTATCCAGAGATCACTTGTGATGACATGCCTGAGATTCTTACTTAGGGCTGGGGAACCTCCGTAATTGTGGGTGTTGCAGCATCTGGCCAGGAGATAAGCACTCGTCCTTTCCAGTTGGTGACTGGCCGTGTTTGGAAAGGAACAGCTTTTGGTGGTTTCAAGAGCCGTTCGCAGGTGCCTCTGCTTGTAGACAAGTACATGAAAAAGGTTCGAGCATATTATGATGTATCTTTCTCAGTGCATTTAAAACTTGATCTAAACAGGAAGCTGAGCTTTTCTTTCCACTCTACTTGTCTTACAGGAAATTAAGATCGATGAGTACATCACCCATAAACTGACTCTTGGGGAGATGAATGAGGCATTTGATCTGCTGCACGAAGGCAGCTGCCTCCGGTGCGTGCTTGATATGCAACTCTAAGGCTAAGTCCCCAGCCCGCCTGCCTTATTTTATAGGGAACACAATGTTTTGTAACTTTCTTTCTTCTTTTCGGTTGGAATATATGGAGAAGAAGAAGAAAAACACCCTTATCAGGTGTAAGGATGATTTTATATAGGGAATAAGATTTGAGTGCATGATGTACTCATAAGTTGTTGCAAGGTTGATGGAATTTTGAGGTTTTGCATGAATGAGTGATCAGGATATGTTTGTGTTGAATGAATAACTGTGTTACTTATTTGCGCTGCCATGATGACGATAGCTGGAGCCGGAGCCGGAGCATGTGTGTGTTAATCCGACCTTTTAGACGTTAAAATTTTATTCCGGAGGCTAAGATATCAGCAACCAGAAACTGTTGGTGTATCAGTGAGGTCAGGTTAAGAGAGAATATTGTGCAAATATGGAATTGAGTTAATAATGCTGATTCGTGACAATTTGTAGGTCGATGATTATGGATGAGTAAAAAGAAGAGCCCAAGGTGTGAAATTAAACGACAACCTGAATGCTTTTTCTCTACCTTCTTACCACCTCATGGTTTTCTTTAGAATAGAACTTGTTCTGTCACCTGCACAAGTGTGTTTTAAAAATACAAGATAAAACCATAATTCAAGTCATTAATCTGCTATAT
>Ga0325403_1000069_pt1 | contig 48399 bp, 18 predicted proteins | sample PopdelMetagenome_19_FD_205665 | JGI IMG/M metagenome (GOLD analysis project Ga0325403, IMG submission 205665) | Populus deltoides microbial communities from Bellville, Georgia, United States - Xylem-PdKOR-R4 | ecosystem: Host-associated > Plants > Phyllosphere > Stem > Wood/Secondary xylem... | reverse complement strand
AAAAAAATTAATCCAGAGAATATTTAAATGATGATTAAATGGTGACATATTAAATTAATATGTTAAATTTATAAACTGGATTATAAAATAATAATTATCTTATAAAAAATAAATTAAAACAAATTAATTCTATAGAAAACCAAATATACTGAATCGATCATGTTTATGATACAAGTTATAAATTATATTTATTTTTAAAAATTTTTTATTTAATTATACGATAATAATAAAAAAATATTAAACATCGTCTTCTGGAATAATAGCCTTGCACAATTAATACTGTCGAACTGATAATATTATCTTTTGGCCTTGCAATTAGGGGGAAGAAATTCAGGCCAGAGTAGAACTTTCTATTACTTTCAATCTAAAACTCAGCAGCAGCACTGTTGTTAGTTTTGGTAGAACATTGTTGAAATATTGAGCATGCAAGACAATTGGATAAACAGCAAAACAAGATTTCTCCTGGAGTCATCTTGCATGGCCTACCACGGGCACATGTGTTCTTGCTCTAGTAGTGCTGCAACTTCATTTATTTCGTGTGTTGTTCATCTTAGAGCTTTGCTTGTGTTAATTAAAAATATATTTTCAAATCAAAATTATTTCACAAAATAATCCAAGAACATGAAATTCTCCGGTGAACCAAAACCCAACTGAACTAAACCTTTGACAAAAAAAAAATTGAAAATGAACCATAAATAGCACCCCAATCTTGTTTCGTGATCAAACCATGAGAAGTCCAAACACACAAACGGTTGCCTACCTTTCCAAAGCACACCCAAAATTCAATGCCTCTAACCCATCCCAGTTAGACTACTCTTCCTACATGAAAAGCTTACAACTTTGCATTGAAACGAAAGCTCAAAAACCAGGCCATTTGATTCACAACCAACTTTTAACAAACGGGCTTGCTTCAAATCTTCACCTAAGCACCAAATTAATCATATTATACTCAAAACTTGGTGATACAGTCAGTGCACGAAAGGTGTTCGATAGAATGCCTGAAAGAACTGTTGTGTCATGGTCTGCTCAGATTTCTGGGTACTCACAAAATGGGTGTTACCAAGATGCATTATTGGTGTTTTTAGACATGCTTAGAGCAGGTTTTAAGGCCAACCAGTTTACTTATGGGAGCGTGTTACGCGCATGTACTGGTTTGAGGTGTTTGCAGAGAGGGATGCAAATACAAGGGTGTCTCGAGAAGAGTAGATTTGCTAGTAATCTGATCGTGCAAAGCGCTTTGCTTGATTTGCATTCCAAGTGTGGAAAGATGGAGGATGCTTGTTACTTATTTGGAATGATGGAAGAAAGGGATGTTGTTTCTTGGAATGCAATAATTGGCGGATATGCTGTTCAGGGTTTTTCTGGTGATTCATTTCGAATGTTTCGTTCGATGATGCAAGAAGGTATCACTATTTTTATTTAAAATCTTGAAAGAAAACGTTTTGTCTTTGTTATATTTTCGTTTGTGTGGGTTTTTCTCTGATATACTTGAAATACAAGCACTCAATAGGTATGAGCCCTGATCTTTTCACCTTTGGGAGTGTTTTAAAGGCGTCCGGTATGGCTAGTGATGTCATCAGAGTCCGCCAAATACATCAATTGATCATCCAACTAGGTTATGGATCACATATTTCTTTGAGTGGTTCGCTAATTGATGCGTATGCAAAATGTGAAAGCTTAGCAAGTGCTCATTGCTTATATAAAAGTATGCCAGTGAAAGATATGATATCTTGCACGGCACTGATGACTGGATATGCACGGGACAGTAACTACAGTAGCAAGGCCCTGGATTTGTTCAAAGAAATACAGCAGATGCACATGAAGATAGATGATGTTATATTATGCTCCATGTTTAATATATGTGCTAACATATCATCTTTGAGTGTGGGAAGACAAATCCATGCTCTTGCCTTAAAATGTAAACCCACTTATGATGTGGCCATGGGAAATGCTCTTATTGATATGTATGCAAAATCTGGAGAGATTAAAGATGCTAACCGTGCTTTCAATGAGATGGAGGAGAAAAATGTGATTTCATGGACATCATTGATTACTGGATATGGGAACCATGGACATGGACATGAAGCAATTGCCCTGTTTAAAAAGATGGAATACGAAGGTTTGAAGCCAAATGACATTACATTCTTATCTCTTCTCTTTGCTTGTAATCATTGTGGATTGACAGGCGAAGGATGGGAGTGCTTCAACAACATGATCAGCAAATACAATATCCTACCGCGAGCTGAACATTTTTCTTGCATGGTTGATCTTTTTGCACGTGGAGGACTGTTGGAAGAAGCTTATAATTTGATAAACAAGATGAATATCAAACCTAATGCCTCGCTTTGGGGTGCCATTCTTGGTGCATGCTACATCTATGGCAATATGCCCCTTGCAGAAGAAGCAGCCATACATCTTTTCAAAATGGATCCAGAAAATTCAGTGAACTATGTTGTTTTAGCAGACATATATGCTGCAGCTGGTTCATGGGATAATGCTTGGAAGATGAGAAAATTAATGGAAGAAAGAAATTTAAAAAAGGCTCCTGGGTACAGTTTTATACCTTCCATTCCACAATCAAGTTGAGAAGTCAAACTCATATTTGTCTTAATGTTTTGATTGTCTTGTGAGAGGAAGTGGGTATTTTGTTTCAAACACCGGGATCTTAATTAAGTTGATAACAGAATAAGCGAGAGCTCTTGTTTTATCTTATAATACTATAAATAATGTGAACAAGAGCCCACATTCCTCTTCCTGGTTTGCTTCTTGGTGACCGAAAGAGGCTTAAGGACATCAAAGCAGTCTAGTAAAGTACTTTTGGTTCACATTCTCATGCTCCCGAGCTTCTCAACACTGAGGTATATGCCATCAACTTTTGTTTTTCTTACCATGTTCAAGATGAGTGAAAAGAACTTTTAGTACTTGTATATAGATATCTACCTGTTTATCTGAAGTTTATACTTTTAGGTATTCCTTGCGTATCATCTTCTTGAAGAAGAAACCCTTTGAAAGATAAGGAATTGGAACTTTGAGTGTTCAAGACGGAAGAGCTCAACCTTTCTTTTTGCTAGCACTGGTGCATGGAGGAGGGCCTGGAGGCCTTTATATTTTGCCCATGGATCAAATAATGAACTACAATATTCTGACCAAGTCCAATATTAGAATTTGAATTCTGGTGTCAAAATTTCTAGATATGTCATATTAGGAAGTCTTATATATTTTTTCAACATGATAAATTACAGTTTTCCTTCAGTTGAGGAGTTCAGTTCTGAATCAGGTAGCAATTTGTTTCCTGTCATTGAAGCCTTTTGCAGAGAACCTGCTTGATTTTCACCCAGCTTTTTATGCCAAGTTCTTGAAGAAATTACAATTGAGAGGAAGTTCTTGCAGGGAATAGAGAAGGGAGTGCTTGCTGTGAAAAGAGAATGATATGAAACTGCCAGCCCTAGTCCTGTGCTTCATTCAACATTTAAAGGCGGAGACATCTCAAGTAACTACTGTTCAGTTATTAGATAGAAGCCAATCTCAAGTAAGCAACCCTGCTTTCAATTGGAATTAGGATGTCACATGTCTAGTTTCTTTAGTTTGGCCTAAGATAATTAGCTGATTAAGTAATTTACATCGGATTGTTTATAGGAAAGGTGAGTCAGTTGAGCAATTGAAAATCTTGGAGTGTATGCCAAGGTGCTAAAAGAATCCCAAAACAGAAAAAGAGAAGTAATAGAATAGCTAAAGTATTTTCCTTATTTTGGTAGTTTTGTTGTATGATCCATAATAGTGAGGCAACATGCAATGGCATTCGAAAGGCATTTGACCTAGAAAGGCCTACTTTTTTTTTGCTCTTTGTAATTATGTCCTGTTTTTTCATCTTCTAAAGAGTTATTTACCCAGTAACTTCGCCTATGATATCACTTGTCTCCAGGATACTATCAGGTATAACCACATCTAACAAACATGGACCAGGAGCCTCTTAACATCTTAATTGTGTTGCCAAGTTCTCCTTACCCTGTCACAAGTGCAGCTGGTATTTCACAGGCTTCTGCAAATTCAACATGTCCAATGTCTTTAAGTCCTTCAATGGAGCATCCAAACAAGAATGTCCTCGCTGGGACTTTCTGAATCCATCTTGGCATTCATCATCCTTACGTAGATGCTGACAATTAAAAACAAAGATTTTAATTGGAAGGTTTTGTACTTGAATTGTTACTAGTATCGAAGATTCATTATAGAGCTACCATCTCCATCCAGGAGCTGCTCAAATTTAATGCTTCACCATTAAAGTGGCAATAACTTTCTGCATGTTTGATAATATGGTGTGTGTTTGATGTTATGGTGTAAAATATGTTTTAATTGAAAATACATTAAAATAATAGTTTTTAGTTTATTTATTTATTTATTTTTGACATCAACATATCAAAATTATCTAAAAAAACTTAAAAAAGCATCATTTTGATATTTTTTTAAGTAAAAAATAATTTGAAAAGCAAATTGTAACACAAAAACAAATACTTTTAAATTATCTAAAATCACAATTACCACAACTGTGTACTTAGATGAAATTGTTACAACAAAACTTTTAAAACTATATGGATTCTTCTTTTTATTATGTAATTTCATTCTTCATGCCAAGTAAAAACCTAGTTATAGTACTCTCGAACACTGTATTCATTTCTTGTAATGAAATCTCGCTTATTTTCTTATATGTTGATCAAATAAAATAAGTATTTTTTTATTGGATAAATTAAACTTTACATTGTAAAGTGTAGTCATTTTTTCACTATGCTTTTATTATTCCAGAAATTATAGTTTATGTTAGAAAAAATTGTAGTGGGAAGAAACACTATAAACATGTCCTAAAAGGATTGTGTTGATCCATCATGGGGGATCCAAATCCATTTTTTTCTATCTTCTATTCACACATGTTAGGATCAACTCTATTATTAATTTTGCAATATTCATACTTAATAAAAAATTGTGTGACTAGGCATACTTTGAGAGCTCAATTGCTATATACTTATTGGGAATATATATCTTCTTGAATAATAAGACATAAGATATATGTAGTATACAATACTCTAAACCATTTGTAACATTTTTTTCTCTCACGATCTCATTAATTATACTTCTTGTATTCATAATTATGTCTTATCATATAAACAAACATAATTGGTCGACCAATGAATACAAGTCGATGTGATATTACCAAAATGATTTTTCTTTTTTTTCTTCATTCCTTAACTTCTACTTAACTCACTTTTCAAGTAATACCCCTATAGATCGATTTATTCATAATCCTTTAACAACATACTAAGATAACAAACATCAAATCTAAGTATTAAAAAAATGCACAAATAAAGATTACTTATAATTTTTAAGGTCTCACATAATATCAAATTGAGATCTTAATTTGTATTATTCTTATTGATCATATTATGAAACATATACTACAATATCATCTCATTTCTCTTGAAGTGTATGTCTTTATCAATAATAACATACATATGATGGTTTAGACATACTCAATGTCTAACTTTAAGTTCACTTACCTATCCATTCACTTTTGATTCATCAAAAACCATATATGGCAATAAGACAAATAAAGTGATGTTTCAAATAATCACTTAGGATCAAAGCTATAACATATTTTCCAATGGATTCTTTATATATATATATATATATATATATATATATATATATATATATATTATTGAGGGGACACTTCATTTATTAAGCTTGAGCACTCTCTTATTACTTAGATAACAAACTTTAGATTGTCTCATCTTCATTAATCACAATATAATGGAGACGATTGCTTGTGTGAGAAGGTTAATTTTTTATTTGTCTAATATACTTCTTATAATTCTTTTAACGAGTGTACTAAATACAAACATGTACTCATATCCTACAAATTATGTAATTAGATATCGATAACATTATGAAACTGAATATACCACTGTCATGAAAATTGTTTTAGACCATATGTTGACTTCAAAAGTCTTACACACTTCATGTTCCTAACATTCCTTGATGAAACCTATAAGTTGTTCCATATTGATTTCTTTTTCTAATTCTCTATTAACCAAAAAGAGTCTTTACATCCATTTGATGTAATTCAAGATCTAAGTTAACTACTATAGCTAAAATCAATCTTATGAAAGCAAACCTCATAGCAATTGAAAATAACTTTATATACTTAATTCCTTTATATTGTATGTATTATTTAATCACTAATCAATCTTGTATTTTTTTTCCACTACCATCAGCTTTTCACTTTATTTTAATCATCCATTTGTTTCCAATGACCTTGTCTTTTTTCAGCAAATAAACCAATTTTCAAAGTTGGTTTGATTTCATAGATTCCAACCTTTTTTTTTTCATAGCTTTACTCTATTTTTTCTTGCAAAGCATATAAGGGCTTCATTTATAGTATTTTTTTGGCTCCTTTTCATCTCATGGAATAACAATAAATGTTTCTCTTTTGATCTCAAAAGACGACGAGGAATGATATAATGTCCAGTTCATCATAGCTGAAATTGATTCATTGATAAATCAATGGCAATGTTACTCCCACTCGAACCAATAATTGTCGATAGATTTACCATGGGTAGCAATTGAATTTCAAGTGAAACTAATTCATCATCCCTCAAATTTCTCCCACTTGGAAGTAAACCCGTTTAGATTTATATAGCGGAAGCATTCTGTTCAGGAGTTTCATAAAGATATATGTCTTAACCTACTTCCTCCTATCTAGAAAAATCATTATTTAAGAATGTGACATCTTATGATTCAAATTCATTTATATTTTCCTTTTTTTGCTCACCTATAAATACATGTCTTTTTTTTGTATTTAAAATTTCTTATAAAGATATTTTTTTCCCTCATAGACTTAGTCTCTCATTTTTATAAGAAGAATCATGAGCATAAGCAGCACATCCTCAGAACTTCAAAATACTAAAGTTAGGTTTACATTTTATCCATAATTCATATGCTGTAGTTATAGCTGACTTAGATGGTATACAATTAAGTACATATATGACAGTTAATAATGCATCACCTCAATAAGTGATAGAAAAATTCGCTTGTATCATGATTGAGCTATCAATTTTCTTTTTTATCTTTCCGTAACTTTATTTTGTTGTGGTGTTCCAAAAATAGTCAATTATTGTTCTATTCCTCTTTCATCACATAATTCTTTGAACTGATCAGATAAATACTCACATCTTCTATCAGTTTGTAAAGTTTTTATTTTCATGTCTAATTAATTCTTGACAAGGTTCTTGTATTTTATGAAGCAATTTAAAACTTCTATTAATTGATATATATAATCTAGTAAAAATAATATATAAATGTGATGAAATAGACACTTTCATTCCTTGCCCTCACATTTCTTAGACCATAAATGTTAGAATTAATTGATTGCAATGGAAATTTAACTATAGTACATTTTCCAAATGGTTTTCTTGCATCTTTTTTCCAACTAAGCAATATTAACAAGTAGACATATCTATTTTTCCAACTTTTCCCTATTGATGCCTAAAACATAAATGCATATCCTTAACATCAATTAATTATACCAATAATAATTTCACATTGCATTTAGAATCAAAAGCATCATCTAAAATCCTAATTTGTAATTTAATTATCATCATAATTAATTATTTAAGGATCATATACTCAAAATAACATATGTTTTAAGATTTCAATAAACTACCAATTCCAAATTAAACATTTTAATTTAAAAAATGGAATTACACTACCTAGACTACTGGGTAATTGGTGCATTAGTGTTATTAACACTACCTTCAGTCATCTATCATCTCAATAACTAGATAACTTTACAAATATATATCACACTATATTTAATTGCACACTAACATATATCAATTGATAGACGAAATTAATGCATGCATGGCAATTAATGCACGCATGGCAATTAATGCACAAATTCATTAATACAAAATTAAACATGAAAATAAATGCACAACAATTACTACTACATCATTAATATAAATCATTAATATAAAGTGTATACAAAGATGGGCAATAACATGGTAGAAAGGGGCATTTGATTTCAATTTGTTTTTGGCACACCTAAGTTCAATTCTCAACAGAGACATTTTGAATTTTATTTTATCTATTATACAAATAAAAAAAATCCATGCAATGGTCCAATAATAATGGTTCAGTTAATCCAATCAAACTTGGATGTGCCAAATTTGAATCTTGGCCTTTACACTTTTGCTTTTTTACATTTTTTTTAAAAAAAATTAAACTGATATAAGTGAGGTACAAATTAAAATAAATTATGTGTGTGTCTAAAATAACATTTAGCCTAGTAGCAAAAGACTTTGTAACAAAGTTGTCAAAAACACATTTTTAACACGACATGAAAAGTATAATATAAACTCGGATTGTAAAATTGTAAGTATTTTTTTTTCTATAGTCAAACACCTTAAAATAAATGGTTCAAATAAAAATTCATACATAATTTAAGTGGCTTAAAAATACAATATAATTATTCAAGTTCATAGATTTGTTAGGCTATAATTTGCAAGCATGCAAACAAGGTTACATGAAATAGAATATTCCAAATAATCATATATCACATAGGATAATTTAAGTTTCCAGCAAATAGATGTAATATCAAACTACCCAATATATTTTAATTGAAACACCATGAAAACACATAATCAACAATGCCTCACATATTTGTTTTACAATTCAATTTTCAATTTCAACTTCATCAACTCATCATAACCCAAACAATACTAACAATGAAAACCCTTCAATAATACCAGTCACATAACAAAATCTAAACAATACTAACAATTTTTAACTTCATCAATAATGACTCATCATTCACCTCATTCAATTAATAATTTTAAATTTACCAATTTTTATCAAATATTTTTGAATCAAGCCAATATGTAAACAAAAAAAAATCATTAACAACTTATTCTAAAAGAATTGACCACAATCATACTTATTATATCATGTTTGCTTCTTCAACATTAAGAACAAAAATAAGTTTTATTAAAATCATAAACAAGATCAAATAAAAACTTTTCATTTAATTCACAAACTAAAATTTTCACTAACATCACAAACACTCAATTTAATCAATACATAGTATTTTAACACCATAAATCTTACTCACAAATCACATTCAAACAACTAAATCAACCAAACAAGTATGTAACTCAAGAATCCAAACACAAAGTCCAATTAAACTACAAACCAAATAAAAAATAGGGTTAACATATTAATGTTTAGGATCTTAAAAATTAACCTTCAATGATGGAGTAGGAGGTCACCAAAGTAGCTACAAGTGGTGGTGATAATGGCAACATGTTAGCTTCATGTACAAGAGAACCACTATAATTATTGATGTGTTTTTCCCATGTGTTAATGAGGTCTGGAAGTGCGTGAAATTAACCTTTATATGATACACCAATTTTTTCTCTTTCTACTGGTACCAGAGGTATAGTGCACCATCACTGGAGATGGGAGATCAAGCAGGTTGAAGTTTCAAAGCTTTCTCTCTCTACTTGTAACTGAGTCTTCTCAATCTTCTTTGTGGTTTTTCTTCTTCATTTTCTTGATTATCTTTTTATTAAAAGGCTACCATGGTGTGTGTTTAGTTTGTGTTTGATAGCTTGTAAAAGATGGAGAAAGAGTCTAAGCTTATGTTTCTTTTAAAAGAGAGATATTTTTTGGTTTTGAGAAAGGGAGATGTATTTTTTTTTATTTTGGACAGATAGAGTAGATGAAATTTGAGAACTAAGAAGAAAACTGAAGTTTTATTGAGAAACACACTTATTTTTGTAATGAAATAAAAAGTATTTATTTCTAATAAAAAACATAAAACTAGTATTAAAATCACGAGTTTACTGATTCAACCAAGATAGAACAATTTCAATCCATTTTTATCAGTTTTTAAGTTTCTAAAGTGATTTTGCATGATAAATATACGTTGACTCGTAAAATCATGTAATTTTACAAGTCAACTTCTGATTTTAACAACCTTACTTGGCAAGTCATTACTCAATTCATATTCCAAACAAATATATATATATATAATGAAATAAAAAGTATTTATTTCTAATAAAAAAACATAAAACTAGTATCAAAATCACGAGTTTACTGATTCAACCAAGATAGAACAATTTCAATCCATTTTTATCAGTTTTTAAGTTTCTAAAGTGATTTTACATGATAAATATATGTTGACTCGTAAAATCATGTAATTTTACAAGTCAACTTCTGATTTTAACAACCTTACTTGGCAAGTCATTACTCAATTCATATTCCAAACAAATATATATATATATATATATATATATATATATATATAAAGTTAATGATGTTACAAAATTTAACAGAAGGATAATCCTCTAAACTTATAAGAGCACAAACAAATATATGATAGATAAAGATGTATATATGCATTTAAACATACAAATTTGCATAGTAAAAAAATAACCAAAACTAAAATTCTCCTTTCCTTTTTTTTTTTTTAACATATTCTATTTTTTAAACATTAAAGATCTATAACTTCTTTATACTTTAACGCAAAAAAATTCATATAATATATCATTTGAAAGCTTGACAACTCTACTTTCAAGTGGCATTACTTTCATAATTTAAATTCTACTATATCATTAGATAATAATATAATTCATATTGTATCCGATGATAATAATGGAAGTAGGATTCATAAACACTAATTTTGGTTGAAGTAAAAAATAAAATTTCAATGGAAAAAACTATTTTATCATTGAAAACATGATATAACAACATGCTCTGATACCAATGTTGGAAAAAATAGAAGTAGGAAGAAAACAATATAAACATGTTCTAGGAAACTTATATAATTAGTATGTGATAATCACAGTAAATAATAATAAATCATGTTTTTTATTCATTGTCTTAATATATCTTATTTACAAAAACATTTTTTCTCAAAATTGATAGAGTTTTCTTCGTAAAGTCCTTTTTTCTCTTTATCTTTTCTTCATACCTTTTTCTTGTGTTGTTTCCTTTTTAATGTTTGTTGCTGTTAATAGATATATTTACAAGTGTAAAAAGTTACAACCTTTGGCAGTTATTGTCAGGATATAACTCTTCATCATTTTCCATTATATTACCCTAGTAATATAAATAATATTAATATGAATTGGATTAACCCATCATGAGTGACCCAAATCTATTATTTCTTTTAATTTACATCATTGATCAACTCAAAATTTAAAATAAGATAAAAAGATGAATTTACTCTCGTATATAATATATTGGTTTCTTTTTTCAATATCTTACCATTCCTTCTTTCCTTCTCTCTTTTTATTCTCTTCTTTGTTTTAATCAAAAGAAAAGAGATTATTTTAATCCAAAGATAGAAATTGGATACAAATTCACCACTTACCAAACAATTATTTGTCTACTAATAAGACGCCTTATGATTTCTCCCTCTTCAAATAAAAATCAATTAATCCTTCCAAAATCCTAGCCACTACGCAGTCATAGCCACTCTATCATCCACAAAAACAACAACACATTGTTGACCATCCCAAATAGCCCACGTCAAAAACTAGTCACAATAGCTTCTTCATATCTAGCCACCACATTGTCAAACAACCCCACAACCTAGGGGACTCCAACCAAGAATTTAAAACAGATTCATACAATAGCCACCACAACTAGGACCACCGATCCTCTTATCTTCCTTGTCTTTACCTTAAACTAGCAACTCCTACCACCATTCACCCGAGTCAAACAAGGATTCCAATTTTCACTCCACCACTAACCAACTAACCTAAATTGAGCGAACCAAACAATCTCTATTCATCTTTCTTTGCCCTTACTAAATCAGCAACAACCATCACAACTCAACCTTGATCCTCACAGCAACAATCAACACTTGTCCAGCAACAAACATATTTTCCTCTCTCTCCATCACCAATGCTAAGAAACATAACATCAAGAACTTTTATGGGCATTGTTTTGAAGAATAAGAGGATATTATTTGGTCTAAGAACACCATATTTGGTTGGGTGTTAGTGCATGCTCATTTCAAATTTTAAATCCTCTAATTCAACTTAGTGTATCAATTTCATATAAATGAAGCAATTTTTTTTGGTTGAAAAAGGAAGAGGGTCGACTGGAGCTGGTGTTTTTATGGTAGTGAGGATTACATGGTGATTATGGAGGAGATGAGAGAGAAGGGGGTAGATAAGAGGGAAATTGTTGGTGAGACTACTTCAATAGAGGCAAAAAAAATGAATAATTATTGTTGGTGGCTAAGGTTTTATGCTCGGAAGAGAGAGGAATAGTTTTGTTTTTTCATTAGTTTCTTTTGGGTTTTTTTGGGCACGTAACTTAATGGAAATTTCTTTATTTTAACGCAGCATAAACTCTTTAGTCATTAATTAAAATATAATAATCTTGTAAATAATTTTTAAAAAAAATTATGCATTTCAGTGAGGATGTAAAGTGTTACACAACTTATAAACTATAGGATGTAAATTATATTTTTTGAAAGAATAAAGGCAAAATAAAAATATAACTAAACTACTGAATGTAAAATGTAATTTACCTTTTTTATTTTATTTTTTTAGAATGAGGGTAAAATTCAATATATTTTTTTTTGTATTTGTATTAACTATTATCTATTTTGTTATATATATAAACTATATTTTTTTCATTAAAAAGGAAATCCTCAAACCTCTCAAACATGTTGAGGGAAAAAAATTATTTCCCTAAACTCCAGAACAATAAATAAAAAAGAGATATAAACAGTGCAGAAACCATCCATCTTGATTCCATTCTTAAACCGAATCTGTTCTGAAAAAATATAGTTTTTAACTATAGTTGTGGCTTTTAAAAAACTATAAATTATAAATTTAGAAAATAACACATAGAAAGAGCTATAATATTAACTTTTAAAGTATCATCAAACACTTAAAAACCACATTTAAAAACCATTGTCATAACTAAATTAGCGATTCACGAATACGATTCACGGATACTTAGGTTGTATTTGGAAATGTGATTAAAACCGTGTTTGTTAAAATAAAGGTTTTTTATTTAAAATTATTTTTTTTATATTTTTAAATTATTTTGATATGCTGATATTAAAAATAATTTTTAAAAATAAAAAATATATATTATTTTAATATATTTCAAATAAAAAATACATTAAAAAACTTTTTATTATGCCAACCAAACACAAATAAATAAAATGCTCCATCCTCCCATCTTTGCTAACCCACATGCACCACAGCGTCATTCATCTACCACTGTCGTTTGAGCATCACATAGGTAACAAGTGGTTCTTATAGGACGACATGTCGTGAGTTCTTTATAAACAACAGGGTTCTAAGGGCCCCCAAAACCTCCCTCCTCCTACCCTGCTCGCCTTTACCATCTCGTGCACTTCAGATCCCTCCTCTTCTCTCTCTCGGTGTGTGTGTGTGTGTGTTTCTTGGCTTTGTATTGGTTTTTGACTAGCTTCATTTTGTTGTCTTGTTCAGGTTTGCAAACCCCACAAAGACTTTGGGTGGCAAAAATAATTGGTGATAAACCCACGTACTCTCTCTCTCTCTCTGTCGCTTCCTTTCACTTTGATTCTTTATAAAGAAATAAATGCCCTCTTAAAGACTCTCTATTTCCTTGTTGTTCTCTTGATATTAGAAATTCTTGTTGAAAATTCAGTTTTGAAGCTTTGATGAGCTCAAATCAAACACATCATATAACATTTTATCTTTTACCCTTAATTCTCTTAGCTTCAGTAATCACTGTCCAATTTTTTAGCGTGTTAATGTGTTTCTTGAAGGTTTTTCCCTAATTTATAAGACCCTGTTTCGGTTTTATTGAGATATTGTGAGTTTACATGGAAGCAAAACCCAGTTCTTTAGTTATCAAAGTTGGCTCCCTTTTGGTAAATTCTCAAAGATTGATTTTTTCAAGCAAAAACCCACTATGTAGTTCTTGTATATTGTCTGGTACCTTCAAGTCTGTGACATGTTCGACAATAAGCCAAACCCAATCTGAAACTGTATCAGGGGGTGGTGCAGAGCAACCAGCTAACTCGGTTGAAGTTCTGAGGAGATATGGTTGTAGCGATGATGACATAGAGAAGATGTTCCTGCGACGCCCTTCTTTGCGCAATGCTGATCTTTCCCAGCTTCAATTCAAGCTAAATTTACTTTGGGGGTTGGGTATCACATCGAATGACCTTGTTAAGATCATTAATTGTCGCCCACGATTGCTTAGTGTTCGCATAAATCATTTTTTTGATGAGCGTCTGGAGTATTTTATGACCTTGTTTGGATCAAGGGAAACGCTACTCAAGGCCATTATTAGAAATCCTTCTCTCTTGACATATGACTTTCATAATAGGATTAAACCTGTCATCACACTATATGAAGGGCTGGGTATTAGTAGAGAGGATTTGGTTCCCTTGCTATTGTCACGGCCTACTATGATTCCGCGAACTTCATTTAATGATGAGAAGATGGAATACATACGCAAAAGTGGGGTTTCCAAGGATTCCAATATGTTTAAGCATGTGGTTAGCATCATTGGTGTCTCAAGGAGTCAGACCATCTGTGAGAAGGCAGCAAATATAGAGAAGTTTGGGATGTCGAATGAAGAAGTTTGGCATCTTATCGGTCGTAGCCCCTATATCTTGACACTATCTGTTGATAAGGTTCAAAGGAATATGACGTTTGTAGTGGGCACAATGAAGCTTCCTGCAAATGTGATCCTTGAGCACCCATTTTTGCTTTACAATAATCTGGAGGCTGTGTTGAAGCCGCGGTGGCTTCTTGCTGGGAAGATAGAGGAGATGGGTCTTTGCCCGAAAATTAAAGGATCATTGATGTTGAGGGCACTTAGGATGGCAGAACAGCGATTCTTGAAGGCATTTGTTTCATGTCACCCTGATGTTGTTGCTAAAGAATTGATGGAGTTCTATACAACGGCAAAATGTGTCAAGCGGCTGGCCGTGTCATCGAAGAAGGCAGTGTTTAAAGGATTTCCTTTCTGAGTTTTGTTGCATGCCAGGTGCTCACCATATTCCAGCTTTTATCCATCTGATAGTATGATTGAATTGCCGTGCACTTGGTGGGGACTCTGAAATACGAGTCATTGTTTACGCAAATGTAATGATCTTCAATGCTGAGGTAGTCCACTTGTTGTTCATTGATTACGAGATTGAGGATTTTCAAGTTCAACTTATTGAATTTTATTTAATTATATTATTGGATGTGAATTTATGTTTTATTTTTTTATTATCTAGTGAGTTTTAAGGTCAAATTTGATTTTAATTATGATTTTACTATTTATTTGTATTTTTTTATATTGTAGAGAAATTACATGAGTTGATAAAAATGTTACATACTTTTGGTTTTACTACCTTTATTTTATCTCTTCTTAGCTTAATTCTTTTTTATATTCAACCCTTTCTTCTTTTTTTTTTCTTTTTTTGTTAATTCTAAGCTTTCTTTTATTTATTTATTTAGCTTATCTTAAATCTTTATTTGTTCTGGTTTTGGTATTATAGCAAGTGTTTTTTAGTTCTCGTAATTAAATGATGAGTCTGAAAAAAATTTATTTTAGCCTTTTTATTTACAATCATTTTTTTTTAAAGAAGTTTACTTGATCAAACATGTTTTTAAATTTATTTTACCCTAAACCCTGATCATTATTTATCCTCTTTACCAGCAACCACCATTATTAATCTAAACATGTCTTAACTACTCAAACAAAAACTAAAAAAAAGGGATGGATTAAATACTCAAACAAAAACTAAAAAAAAAGGGATGGGGAACAAAACTGTAAAGAACAAAGTTTGTTCAATAGAATTAGTGAATGGAAGGTTATAAAATAGAAAATTATATATTAGGTTGTATATATATTTGGTAGGATTAGTTAGCTCCTATAAATTAGGAGTCATTTCTAATTAGGATATATGATTTGATTTGGTTCTTGATTTCTTGTATTCTTCTTTAATTATGAACCTTGTATAAATTATTTTTTATTTAAGTCAATATATTGATTTCTTTGTCTTTATGGTATTAGAATGAAGATTTGATCACTAACTCTTTTTAAAAAAAACTCTAGAATTATTTTTCATTCTTTTGTCGCTCTTGTTCACCATATCTGAAACAAACACATGTTGATGCTCAATCCTTCAATAATAAGCCAGAGTTAATCTAGATCACCACCATCCATTTTAATGGCAAAAACTTCTTGTGTTGGTCTCAGTCTATGCACTTGTATATTCGAGGGTGAGGAAAAATAGTTTATCTGACTGACAACATGAAGGCACCAAAATGGGAGAACCTAGCATATGCTATCTAGGATGCTGGAAACTTCATGGTTATGATATGGCTTGTGAACTCCATAGATGAAGACATTGACTCCAATTATGTTTTGTTCAACAACAAAGGAGCTTTTGGATAATGTAAACTAGATGTATTATGATTTGGGTAATCAATCCCAAGTTTATAACTTGACTTTGAAACTTGGTAAATCCATCAAGGAAAAAACAATATCACCAAATACTTGAACACACTGAAACTGTTATGGAGAGACCTTGATATGTTCAATGATTATGAATGAAAATCTACAAAGAATGGCAACCATTACAAGAAAATCGAGATCTTTTAGATTTACAAATTTCTTGTTGAACTCAATGTTGAGTTTGATGAGGTAAAAAGGATCATAATGGGCATAAACCTTACCTTTAATTGACAAGGTATTTTTAAAAGTTAGAAGAGAGGAGAGTCACAGAGGGGGGGTCATGCTTAGAAAACAAGAAACTATAGATCATATAGAGAACTCTGTATTGGTTGTTGTTGATGCAAATATGTGTAGGATTATTGCAAATCAGCGTAGGTGGATAACAAATCATCGTTTGTGGTGTGACCTACTAAAAACTTCATGGAAAACTACTTACTTGAAAAAATAACACACTTGGTGACAAACCTAACCATATAGTTCCTACAACAAATGGAGTTAAGAAGAATCATTTTAGTAAAAAGCAAATGGACTAGATTATAAGACTTCTAAATTCAAATTCATCATCTGGTATTCCTTATGTTTCCTTGGTTCAAATAGGTAGTCATCATCATGCCCTATTTTGTTGTTCAGATTCTGCTTCTTGGATCATTAACTCAAGTGTATCCGATCATATGACTAATCATTCCTATCTATTTACAAATTATTTACCATGTTCTGGTAATGAAAAAAAATAAAACTTCATATAGTAGTTTCTCACCTATTACATGGAAATGGTTAATAACAATTTGTGAGAGTATAAATCTTAAATTTGTCCTCAATGTTCCTAAACTTGCTTACAATCTTATGTCCATAAGTAAACTAATCAAAGATTATAACTGTTGTGTAAGTGTATTGCAAATATGAAGTGAAATTGTTTCTTATGAAGTCCTTTTGTAAGTATATCAACAACTTGCTCAATGGTTGAACATATAGCATGCAAATCATTCACTATCAATCTTTTATTTGATAAAATACTTATCAATTTCCACATGTTATGTTCTATCTTGAAGAACTGGATTATATAGGAAGAAGTACTATAAAAGGATCAAGTTGATCCAAATACTGACCTTTAGGTTTATACTAGAAAAAGAACTCATGCAATAGGTAAAGACATGTTTATCACCCCAACATAAGATCAACCAAATTATTTAAAAGATGGTCCTGAGAATATCTCAAACATTCCTACTTCTGTTTTTTCTAATAATAAGCGTGTAGACATTTACATTCCTATAACTATTAAAAGGGAGTCGAATCATATACTAGCCATCCCATTACTAAATATTTATCGTACCAAAAACTTTTTACTAGTCATATAGCTTTTACCTCTAAGATATCTCAATTGTTTATTCCAATAAATATTCAGGAAGCTCTAGGTGATTCAAATTGAAAGTTAGCAGTTTATGGAAGAAATGAATGCTCTGAAGAAAAATGACACTTGAAAAGTAGTTGACTTACTAAGAGGAAAAAATAAAGTATGGTGCAAATGTGTGTTTACGATTAAATACAAAGATGATGGGGGCATAAAAAAGACAAAGCAATGTTTGTGGTATAAGACTTCATACAAACATACGACATTAACTAACATGATACATTTGCTCTAGTAGCCAAAATAAACTCAATTCGGGTGTTATTATTTTTAATAGTGAATTTTAACTGGCTTTGATATTAGTGGACATTAAAAATGCTTTTTTAAATTGAGACTTGAAAGAGGAAGTCTTTATAAACATGCCACCTGGGTTTGAAGAGGGGATTGATAAATATAAAACCTATAGATTAAAAAAAAAGAGTCTTTTATGGCTTTAAACAATTTTTTATAGCATAGTTTCAACGTTTTGGAAAAGGCCATAAGACGTCATCATTACTGTCAAAGTTAAGTAAATCATACTATGTTTTTTAAATATTCAGAAGAAGGTAAAATTGATATCTTAATTGTTTATGTGGATGACATAATCTTGACAGACGATGACAATGTCGAGCTAGAAAGACTTAAGAAGAAACTTGATAATGATTTTGAGATCAATAATTTAGGTGCTTTAAAATATTTTATTGGAATGTAATTTTCCAGATTAAGAAAGGTATATTTGTCACTCAATATAAATATGTACTTGATTTATTTGGAGAAACAAGGTTGTTGGGATGCAAAGTAGCTAAAATATCAATTTAAGCCAACTTGAAGCTTCGACCTACCAAAACTAAAAAAAATGGTGAATCAAGAGCAATACCAAAAACTCGTGGGTAAATTAATTTATTTGACCCATACATGCTCAAATATAGCTTTTGTAGTAAGTATGATATCATACATTCACCAGGCACAGAACACTTTGATGTTGTTAATAAAATATTTAGGTACTATTTGAAAGGGATTTCTGGAAGAGGTATGTTGTTTAATAAACATGGATATTTATAAATTGAAGCCTACACCGATATAGATTAGGCTGGAAGTATAACTAATAAAAGATCAACTTCTTGTTATTGTACGTATGTTGAAGGGGGTTTAGTTACTTGGTGAAGCAAAAAACAAAATGTTATGTGAAAGCTGAATTTAGAGAAATTGCACATGAGATTTGTGAAGTTAAGTGGATTAAAAGGTTTTTGAAGTTTATTAACTCATCGCTCATTAAGGTATATTGTGACAATAAAACAACCATCTTAATTTCTTGTAATCCAATTCTTCAAGATAGAACATAACATGTGGAAATTGATAAGTATTTTATCAAATAAAAGATTAATAGTGAATGATTTGCATGCTATATGTTCCAATCATTGAGGAAGTTGTTGATATACTTACAAAAAAACTTCATAAGAAATAATTTGACTTCTTGATCAGTAAGCTGGCAATGAAAGATATCATCAACCCAGGTTAGGGGGAAGTGTTGTCAAATAAAAAAAAACTCTATATTAGATCATATATAAATTTGGTAATATTAGCCAACTCCTATAAATCAAGAGTCAGTTCTAATTAGGATATACGATTTGATTTGGTTCTTGATTTTATGCCTTGTATTCACCTTAAAATAGGAACCTTGTATAAACTATTTTGATTCAATTAGGATATACTTTGTTTTCATGGAAGCTATGATGTTTGGAGTTGTAAAAATTTTGATTCTTATTTTTCTGAAAATCTTATCGTTGTGGTCCACGGTATCCTTGGAATTAACATAGATTGAAAGCTTATCGCATAGTAATTTGTTAAAACTTTATCTGACAAGTGTTAGGTTCTGCTTTATCCTTTTTTTTATTTATTAAGGTAACTATTATTTTAGCCTTTCTTTATTACTATTCTACCAAATTCCTTTGTTTTTACTTTTATTTCTAATTCTAATCTCTGTTATATTGATTTTTTAAAAAGATTCAAAATAAGAAAAAAATGAGAAAAAAATAGTAAAAGAAAGAAAGAAAAAAGTAACGTGACAGTAGAAAAAATAAAGAAAAAAGAAAGTGATACTAGCAATAAGAGATCGACCGATACAACACTATACTACCTATTTATATTTTTGTTTCCCTTAATATAAGTTTATAAATCCTAATATTAAAAATAAATTATTTTTTTTTGTGTGTGGTTTTGAAATTTAGGCTGAATTCTAATGGATATTTACAAAATAGTTGTAAAATTCATTAATTGATTTTTCTTAAAAAAAATAAAGAAAATATTTTTAAATTTACAAAAATTTGCATGAAAATTATCTTAGAATTTGGTAATATACAATTTAAAACATAAATCTATTTTTTTGAAAGTAGGATTTTTATTTTTTTATTTTAAAAAACTAGTTTATTTAATATAAAAATATTTCACAATCATAAATATTAAATATAAAAGGGTAAAATTAATATAAAAGACCTGGATGTATGTATTTGGTTATTGTGACATTTGTGCTTTATTTTATTAAGTAAATGATGTGATTATATGTTTTTTTATCTCCCTTGGTGTGGTCGTATATTGATTGTTTTTTTTATTAAAGAATTAACTCGGGAATAATATGATCCATAAATGGATCTTATCCTTTAATTATCGAGACTTGTTATTTTTATATAAAAAAATAATTTTTTTTATTTTTACCAAAGAATCAACATAGGGATAGTATGATCGTTAAACGGATCATATACTCAAGAAGTTAAGATTTTATTTGTTTTCACATAAAATAAATAAAAAGTTTGTGTTTGTTTTTTTTAATTAAAGAATCAACCTGAGAAATGGTATGATCCTTAAACTTTACTATCCTTTGTAAGTTGAGACTTTGTTATTTTCATCATAAAAGTTTGTTTTGAAAGGTGATTCAAGATGTTTATTTTTTAAAATGAAAATCATGTAAATACTTATCTAATACTTACATATGAATATCATTTTATAATGTGTGAAATGTTTGTCTTTTTTAGGTCTTGGGATACATTCCTTATAATTGTAGAGAATGGACTTCGGCTAGATTAACACGATCTCACAAATGCCTATTGAGTGTAAGTGGCAGCCTTTGAGTCCATTATGAACATAACCAAATAAAATAAATCAAAGCACAATTTATTATTCACTTTCCTCTCGAGTCCAGCGCTTGTATTTAAAAAGTGAGGATTGGACCATGTAGTTATGCCTATGTCCCAAATCACAGTCTTAGGTTTAGTATTTTTTTTTTTTTTACCACAATCACATATATTAGTTTAAGAAAATTCATATCATCAAGGCATAATAGGTACCTTTATCATTATATACAAACATGAAGTAACTTAACTTATATATGATGTTTTAGAGTGATTTTTGTCTTTCTTTTACCATAATCAATCTCTTATCTGGAACTCTGAAAGATCAATTAGAACTTTTAATTATTATAAAACTAGATGACAACTTCTTTTATTTATGTATTTATTTATTTATTTATTTTACCTCTATCAATCTTGATTAACTCGTTTAAATATAGCTTGTGACAAGTCACATAACATTGAAAATGAGGTTTTTCTCCTCGCTCAAGATTTTGGGTTATTCTATATTTGTCGACCAAATTTTGGCTGAGATGTTCCAGCTTTATTTTGTCCATTCCATTTCGGGTGTAAAACCATTCAAACAGAGTTAGATCGGTTCAATTTGAACCCCTAAATCAAACTAGAAACCCAAGTATAAAAAGTTTCTTTTCTTGCCTCCTTTTTTTTCTCTAAAACTTTAATCCCTAATTTGTCACCCTCCCAAAACAATCACAGATTCATAATCGACATTCCTTCTCTTATAACCTCCCCCCTCTAGTCTGCCACTTTGCCCTTTTCTTTCTTGCAAGTTGTTACCTCCCCTTTTTGTCTTTGGCTCTTGTCTCTACCCTCTCTTTTCTCTATAAGTTTTTTAATTGGTTATTGATCATAATATATTGATGATCCCTTGAATATTTGTGCATTACATGACTTATAATGGATTTGTATCTTTTTTTTTCCTTAATTATAATTAAATCATGTTCAATTTGATTAGTTTTAGAAGATGTACTTAGTCTATTTTTTGCTTGTGTGAGTAAGAAATAGATTCATGCTTTAGTCAATCATTTGTTCTCCTTTATCTTATGATATGAAAGTCTTGTTGTTATCCAGTACCATCCCCCGTCTCTCTTATTTGATTTTCTATTTATTTTGGTGGCTATTCATAGATTATGTGTGATTTAATCTATTTGTTTTAAACTTTTGGTCATGTTTATTAACGAAAACAACTCGGGCAATCATGTCTTTTCTCTTGTCAGTCATGTTATTTTGGTGGCTATTAAATTTGATTAGTTAAGTAAGGATATTAAATTGGTTTCACGATAACTAGCCAACAACCCCAAACAACTAATTAGTTTTCCTTGTTTAATTTTCATGCTGATAATGACACATTGATTTTTTAAAAAAAAATATTATAATCCATTTATCATATAAATGATCTAAATAACAAAAATTTCCTAGCCCATAAGTTTCAAGTTATTTCCTTTATAGATGAATCACTTAATGCCCATTTCAATAATATAGACTTTGATTGTTCTTAAGTTTCAAGTTCCTATGTTGTCTTTTTAGAGCCCACCATTTATTTTTATTTCAGAAGTAAAATTGTCTTTTAGACTTAATACTTATATTTTTTGCAAGTAAAGGTTTAAATAATTCATTTTAGTTGTAATACATATTAATGTAATAGCTGTAATTAATTTTGTTTTATCTTTTTCTTCAAATCAAATAACATGGCTGAAAACTTATCAAGTGATGTCACTTTTATGGCTTTTGCTTATGCAAGATCAGATGATCCAACATGGGCTTATAGGCAGGTGTTTGTTGGTGTAAAAAATTCAACTATATATGTTCATTGTAGCAAGAAGATCAATGATGATGGTATTACTAGTCTAAAGTATTACCTTAATGGTGTTAAATGCCAAGTTGAATCTTGTAAAAAATTCCCTCTAGGTGTGAAATGGAAAATGAAACGGTTGGTTGGAGAATTGATAACAAAAAAAGAGAAAAGAAAAGGACTTTGAACTGATATTGAAAATTTTCATTCACTTTCCAAGAATGAAGTCGAAGAGGATGATAATGCGAATTCTACTTCAAGTAATACTAGTTCCCAAGCAAATAGAAGAGTGACAATGCAAGACACAAGTACAGCCAAACAAAAGCTAACATTATTAACTCAACAAACTATGTCGGATTCACAACTTAACATTAAAAATGTAATAATGCAAGTAAGACTATGACAAGATAGTGGTATAATATTAATGTATCATTTAATAGTGTTAAATCATACTATTATCAACCAATGATAAATGTCATAACATCAACGAGACCTGGTTTTAAAGAACCATCATATCATGATTTAAGGGGACCGTTTTTAAAAAGCTCAATTCATGATATCCATGAATATCTCTTGGGAATCAAGGCTAATTAGAAAACTTTATAGATGCTATATTATGGTGGATATGTGGTCAAATAAGAGGAATATACCAATTATGAATTTTCTAACTTATTTTTCAAGATGCACCATATTTTTCAAGTCAGTTGACACTTCAGATCTTCAAAAAGATAAAAAGACATTGTTTAAAATATTTCCTGAAGTTGTCAAAGAAATGGGACTAGAAAATATTATCAAATTCATTAGTGACAATTAGTCTCATTCAATGTTTTACAGCAAATGTATAACACTTTCTTTTAGTCTTTTTATGTTGCCCATTACCTTAATTTGATGTTATAAAATATTTCTAATCTAAATACTCTCTAATGATTTATGAAACATAACCAAATTTATATATAATTATGTAAGGGTTTTAGCTTTGATGAGGAAAGACTTTACTAATGAAAATGATCTATATCATCCTGGCATTATGAGGTTCGCTACTCATTTTTTAAGTATTCAATGTTTACTTAAGTTTAAGAAAGAGTTTCAACAAATATTTACTTGCTTGAAATGGGAAGAATTAAGTTATGGTAAAAGTAAAGTTGGAAAGGAAATAATTATTATAACTTTGCAAGATAAAGACTTTTGGCCTCAATGTAAATATATAATCAAAATTATTGAGCCTTCGGTGTGAATTCTTTAATTAGTAGATAGTGAAGAAAAACCAACAATATGTTATTTATATGAGGCAATGAATAAAGCAAAAGAAATCATCAAGACAAAGTTGAAAAATAAAGTATTTCAATATGAACTATATATCTAGGTAATTGATGCTAGATGAAATAAGCAACTTCATAGTCCATCACATGCAATAAGTTGTTTTCTTAATCCTAGAATCTATTTTAGGCCTTATTTCCCAAAACAAAAGGAGGTTACTTGAGGTTTGCTCAACACAATTACTAGATTGATCCTTAATTGTGACACTCAATATGCAATTAGTGGCTAACTTGAGGAATATAAGAAAGCAACTAGTGATTTTAGCATGTCCTTAGCTATTTGTCAAAAAGAGAAGTTAAATCCGGACACTAACTTTTATTGCTTATATTTTTTTAAATATAAATGTTGTTTTGTATCTATAATATCTAATTTATTGAACTTTTATTTTAATTAGTTGCATGGGAAGCAGCTTGTAAATTATACTCAAAAACTTCAAAAGTTAGCAATTCGAGTTTTTAGTTAGTGTTGTAGTGCAATTAGGTGTGAGAGAAATTAGAGTATATTTGAATTCATCCATTCTAAAAGGAAAAATAGGCTAGAGCACAATAGACTAAGTGATTTGGTCTTTGTTCGTTACAATTTGAGAATTCAACAAAGGTAAATATCAATATTATCATATTAATAATAATATTAAAAATAATTATTACTATTTTCATTAACATTTTTATTATTTTTAAAAAATAAATTTATCGCTAATATAAATGGTTTATATTCATATTATTTTCTTTCATGTTTGTACTTTATAAAAATTTGATCCAAACAAAAGACTTTTTAGATTTTGTTAGTTTGGATAACATTAACCTATTAAATAAGTGAATTTATTAAGAACAAAGCTTTTTTTATGGAGAAAATATAAGTTGGAAGGCTACTGAGATGCCATTTTTGCTTTGACTTTAGATGATGAATATATCTATTTTGATGACGAGGATGAGCTTAGTGGAAATATTCATTTATTAGAATGTCTTATTGATGACTTTTCTAACATACCACTATAAGATTAAAATCCTTATTTTTAAGTTAATGGTGGAGATGATGCTTGATTTATGTTTTTTTTTTTACTACAACATTTTACTTTATCAATATTTTGATATTTTATTTATGTTGAATTATTTAAAGTTAAAGTTCTTGATATTTATGAGTATTAATTATTTAAAAATGTTTTGGATTTTAAAATTATATTTATATATTTGATATTGTATTTATATTATATAATTAAAGTTAATTTATCTTAAAATTTAAATTTAAATTATATATATATATATTAAATTAATATTTTAAATTATATATACACATATATCCTTTGTATATTTTAGGGTCTGTTTAGTATTGTGTTTTTTAAAATTTTAAATTTTTTTGTTAAAATTTTTTTATATATTTTTAAATTTTTTGATATGTTGATTTCAAAAATAATTTTTTTAAAATAAAAAAATATTATTTTAATATATTTATTAAAAAAAACATTTTAAAGTTACATCATTAACAAAACACAGTAAGGAAGTAGCCGTGACTTTGAGTGATATCTAGGCATCATCCAATCGACAAAAAACACAGTGAACAGACAAAACTGAGCACTCTTTTTTGGCTTCGCTTTCTTTGTAGAATCTGACAACCCCAGAAAAAGAGCTTCAATCTATGGTCTCTGAGTAAATGGCGTCAACTATTTTAACAAAGAGTCTATTGGGTCATCGCTTGATTCACTCCTCTTTTTCTCTTTCCCATAAAACCCCACAAATCTTTACTTCTCTCTTCCCTGTGAGTGACTAGCTGTTGTTTAAGTACCTGGGTTTTGCTTAATTCTATGATTATTTATCTGGGTGTCTTTTTTTTTTCTGCTTTTGAATCGGTGGTAGTGTTGAATTGTTGATTGATTCTGGATAATGGGTTGTCGATTTAGTGGTGAGAAGTAGGGTTTTTGAAGTGTATATCAGCAGTTTTAGTGATTGGTTTGGGTAAATTTTGTGACTTTATTATGATTATTAAGCTTGAATTACTTGTGTGGAATTTTATTTGTGTATCAAGATGAGAAACCTTCAATCTATTAGTGTTGAATATATGAACTGATTTTAAGTGTTAAGCGTGCTAAAGTTCAAGCATTGTTATCAACTGTAGTTATATAATTGTTTTAGTTTTTCTAAACACTGTTTTTTTTTCAATTTTTTTTTGCTACATAGTGAAGGTCTAAATGAATTTTTAATCTCTGCTAATCTGAAAAGAATCGTGCTTTGTTATTGTCATGCGATTCTTTGCCTGTTAGGTGTATTGTGCCGTGTAATTTTTTATACCCTTGGTAAAAGTACCTAGCTTGATATTTGTTTTATTGCATTTGCATTATTGCTGATTACTTGGAGCATACTGACCGAACTTTAATGTGTTTTTCTTTTGTTTCACATTACTTTCAGGGGAGAACATTTCAGAAAAGAGATGACCCCATCCATACATCATATAAGCCATCTCAGTGGGTTCGTTGTGTAGTTGGGACAAGAGCTAATTTCTCGACGCAATCTTTATCTTTGAACGAACCTGTTGTCTCTGTTAATTGGCTCCATGCGAACCTCCAGGAGCCTGACATGAAGGTACCTGCTAGTTCTTTTTTATAGAAAAGCTTCTCATCAAATTTATAAGAAGTAGGTCTTGTATTTCATTTCATCAGAAGAATTGTTTTTTCATTTGAATTTCTCACACTTATGTAAGACTATTCTGTGCACCCAAAAGATGAATGTAGTTGTATGACAATATTTTTTGTTTTGTGGAAGGAATGCTAAAAATGATTCCATTGTTGTCTCTTTGAGAGTCTTAGGATTAAAACCTCATTTTTGGCTAATAGCAAACAATTTTTGCCTCCATTTAATGAAGAAGCAAAAGAAAAAGCATCATGATCTTATTTAATTTTGTTTTAAGTTTATGTAAATAGGAAATGTTCCTTGATGCCTGCATTAATAAATTTCACACTTGAGTTATCAAAAGAAATTACACCCTTCATCTCTCTAAACTGGTCATGCTATGTAATTATCAGTCTATGGTTTCTGTTCATCTCATGGAATATTTTATTGTAGTCTAATACATTTGAATCCATTTTAATTGATTTTTTTACATCTTAAACATGGTCACACATCATTCTGTCATACATTGTTATATTCAGGTGTTGGATGCATCCTGGTACATGCCTGATGAGCAGAGGAATCCAATTCAAGAGTATCAGGTCTGATGACTATGATTTAGTTTTGAATTTGTTTTCATTTGACTATTTTATTGACAATCTAAACTGATCTTAATAATTAATTTTAGGTTAGAATTTCATAAATATTATTTTATGTTCCACTGAAAATATGCTCTTTTTCTTCTTTCATTCTTCAAGATATTGATGTTATCTCATTTATTTTCCTTCAATGATAACCTGGTCTACTAAACTTGCTCCTTACAGGTTGCTCACATTCCTGGTGCCCTGTTCTTTGATGTAGATGGAATAGCAGATCAAACTACAAATGTAAGATGCCCTCTCTTTATTATTTGTTACAAATATTTATAGTTTGTGCCTAGAATTGCTAATGCTTCTTTTCCCCTTTTTTATCATTTGAATCAACTTTAAGAATGCATTGTATTTTGTCCATATACAAGAACCACCCCTGTTATAGTTCATCTTGTTTACTTCACAGGTGATATTCTATAGTGTATTATTTTAATTATTGATTGTACCTTTTCCATTTTATCCCTTTGCTTATCTTGTAAGAACAATTACTTGTATCAGTTGCCACACATGTTGCCATCAGAGGAAGCTTTTGCAGCTGCTGTTTCTGCTCTTGGTATTGAGAATAAAGATGGATTGGTGGTTTATGATGGGAAAGGTATCTTTAGTGCTGCTCGTGTTTGGTGGTAAGTTGTGGGGTTTGATAATGTGCTGTAGTTTTGTGGAATCTAAGTACTACTTTTATGGTTAGTTGTCCATTCTAACATAATTTTGATTAAATGACAAGGATGTTTCGAGTCTTTGGGCATGAAAAGGTCTGGGTGCTAGATGGAGGTCTGCCAAGATGGCGCGCTTCAGGATATGATGTTGAGTCTAGTGCTTCTGGTGACGCTATCTTGAAAGCTAGTGCTGCCAGTGAGGCAATAGAGAAAGTATATCAAGGCCAGGCAGTAAGTTCGTTACTCATATATATCCATATGTGCATGCATTATATTTTTAATAAATAATAGTATGATAAAACATGGCATGAACAAGGTATTTTCAAATTGCTTATGTAGCTTTTCCATCCTTGTTTTTTTTTTAATAATTAGAAAACTGAGAATATCAAGAAATGCTCTGTTGAACAATCATGCATATGGATAAATGTATCTGCATGCGTGAATATATATGTTTCTATATCCTGCATGGTCTATTTGCAATTTATAATTAATAGCACATGTGATTTGTTCTAATTTTCAAATTTGTTATTTATAATTAATAGCATTTATGGTTTGTTCTAATTTTCAATCATGTTATGATAAACTCTAATTGACTCTATGTTTTTATGACAGGTAGGACCAATCACATATCAAACAAAGTTTCAGCCACATCTTGTCTGGACACTTGAGCAGGTTGGTTACTATTTTTCAGTTGCTTATGTTCTAATGACAAAATTACAAAGATACATTTTTTTAATCACTCATTAGTGACCTTATAAGCAATATATGTACATTATATTGAATGGCTGGATATGATCATGTAGCTTTGGCATTGGCAATTTGATATAACAACTACATTAGACCATTGACTTGAAGAGTGGTTGATATTCGTTTTACATTTGTAGGCACTTTTGAGAATGCCATAGATAAAACTTAATTCATGCATGTGTGACTTGTGGAGTAAATTGATGAATTAACAATTTTGGCAATAATCTTCTAAGGTAAATAGGGAGAGGCAGCTCTTAGACTTTGATGGTGATGATAAAACTGATGGTAATCCCTAACGTAACAAGTTTGTTCTTTTAGTTAGCAGTGATATCAACATGAATTTTCTAGTTTAATTGAAATTCACTGACAACTTTAAATTATTTTTATCAAACTGTTTTGAGCTTTACGTTAAAAGATCTTAAATATGGGTATTGAAATTAAGTGGTGTATAATTAAGTTCTCTCAAAAGAAAAGGGTGAACTTGAATTTGATGATAATGTACCGCAAATCATTCTCACCGTGTAGTGGTAACATGACATCCTATGACATTGCTTGTTGTCAGAGGGTTTTGGTCTGAATACCTCTCCTTGTGAAAGTTGCTTTCTTTATATAGAGATTGTCGCACATTACATGGCTGAAAACCAGCCATTTCATCAGACTATACAAGTTAAGAATAAAGCCTATCAATTATATACCTATATACTATATATAGCTAGGCTAAATTAGGTAGCGCATATCGAGTTGTCAATTCTACTAACAACCCCCCTCAAATCGATGTTGGGTGATCGAGAAGCATCAATTTGTCAATCAGGTACTGATGGTGAGGATGAGAGAGAGCTTTAGTGAAAACATTAGCAGTTTGGTATTCAGTGGAAATGTGTGGAAGAATAATCTCCTGACAAGCCAAGGCTTCAAGAATTGAATGACAATTCACTTTAATATGTTTGGTGCGCTGATGAAAAATGAGATTAGCAGCAATCTAAATAGCATGGTATTATCAACATGAAGTGGATTAAGAGTAAGCTATGGAACACTAACAACCTGTGAAGCCATACAATTTCAAAACAGTTAGACAATATAATTTGATATTTAGACTCAGTGAATGTCTTTGAGACATGAACCTGCTTCTTACTCTTTTAAGAAATGAGAGCATCGCCAAGGAACATACACCAACCAATAACAAAACGATGAGTATCCACACAACTAACCCTGTCGGCATCATTAAAGCCCTCTTAACTGTAAAGAATTCCCTGAAGGGAAGAACAAGTTGTAACAAGATGTCCCTTTGAGATATTGAAGAAGACGATAAACAACCACCAAATGTGTCTGGCACAAAGCTTGCATAAATTGATTGATTTGCTAAACAAAAAACAAGATATCAAGTTGAGGTCAAGTAGTTCAAACTGCCTACTAGTTGTCAATACATTGAAGGATCAGATAAGGGATCACCATTCGCCTCATGTAACTTCAAATTTACCTCTATAGGAGTAAGAACCAAATTATTGTCTTGAAAGCCAGCTAAAGAAAGAAGTTCTTGGGTATACTTATGCTGATGTAAGAGCGTGCTATTCTAACAAGGTTGAACCTCAAGTCTAAAAAAATACTGCAGAGGACCAAGATCTTTCATATGAAAGGAAGATTTGAGGCGCTGTTGGAGCTGATCAATTAACTAGAGATCAGATCCAATGATCACAATACCATCGACATACACAAGAAGTATAACGATCCCAAGGTTAGTCTTGCGAAAAAATATTGACTGAGTGAAAGCGAGATGCCGTAGAGTAGTACGAAACTTCTCAAACCATGCTCGTGGTGCTTGCTTCAAACCATACAGAAACTGCTTTAAGCAAAATAACTCAACAAAAGATGAAGGAAACAAGCCAAGAAGAGGACACATAAATAGTTCTTCCTTTAGGTCACCATGTAAAAATACATTCTTCTCATCCATCTTACGAAATGACCATCCTTTTGAAACAACAATGGCCATAACAATCAGGACAATAGTAGTTTTGGCCATAGGAGTAAATGTTCCCTTGTAATCAAGCTTATACTCCAGTAGGACAAGGGACAATGTCCCAAGTATGATTTTCTTTAAGAACCTGAAGTTCGTCCTACATAGCTTGGCGCTAACACTTTTGAGTGTAAGCATGACAACAAGACCTAGGCACAAAAGTATTATCAAGAGTAGCCTGGAGAGTGAAAGAAGAAAAACCATACCAATCTGAGGGCTAGGAAACCCTAGTAGATCAGCAGCGCGCTTGCAATGCAAGATTAGTGGCAGTTTAGAGGAAGGAAGAAGCAGCGGGCGACGCTGCTGATGCATAATACCTGACTTAAAACGAGGAGTACTAAATATGTTCAAAAAGAGGAAGCGAAATAAAGGAAGACACAAAATTAGGACGAGATAGAAAAAAATATTTATTTTTAAAAAAATCACATTGCATGAAATATGAAGTTTGTTAGCCTCTGCATCATAACACATAAACCCTTTATGAGAGTTACTATAGCCAAGAAAAGCACATTGAACTCAATCTTGTGATGTTTATTGGTTGGTTAGTGAACAAAACAAACGCTATCAAAAACATGCAGAGAATTATAATTGGGAGGAACATCAAACAAACGATAATATGGAGATCAAGATGCAAAGTAGGAGAAGACAAATGATTAATCAAATATACAATCGTTGATAAGGCTTCTAATCAAAATCTAGAAGGAACATAAGACTCAAGCATCAATGTATATCTAACAAATGTGATTATGATGCTCAGTGGTACTATTTTGTTGAGGGGTAGAAGGACATGAATGTTGAGAGAAAATACCCTTTTGTTAGAGAAAAGATTTAAAAACATGAGGCATGTATTCTCCTCCAAAATCTGAGCATAAGATCTTAATTTAGGTAGAAAATTAGGCTTCTACATAGGCAACAAAAGTTTGGAAGGTTAAGAGTACATTAGCTTTAGAACAAAGAAAATAGACCCACATGAAACGACTATTATTGTCAATAAATGTCACAAAATACCTGTATTGAGCATGAGAAGGAACATGACTTGTATCCCAAGCAACAAAATGAATAATTTCAAAACATGTAGAAGTGCAACTACCCTACTAAGGAAAATGTAAAGATTTGCTTTTGCCAAGTTTACCAGGAAAGAAAAATTATTTTTATTTTTCAAATAACCATGTTTCATAAAATGTGTTAGGATTACAAAGTTGGAATAACCCCATTTGTTATGCCAAAATTGACAATTATTATTAGTAATAGTAGAACAACCAACATAAATTGAATGAGGAATGAAAAATGACTAAAGAGGAAAAAGACATCCCATTTTAAGCTCTTTTTGCTATCTCCTATCCCGACTCTTGATCCTGCACGCAATTGCAACTAGAATGATCAATATGAAGAGAGCAATTTTCTTCTACTAATTTTCTAACTGAAATGAGATTGGCAGATAAATCAGGATACTCAAAAAGCATTAGTAAATGAAGACCCCATATTTCCGATCATAGGAAGAGTACTGCCATTGGCGATCTGCATATGCTGCTTACCATCATAGTTACGAACATCATGTAAAGCTGCCAGATTGCCAATCATGTGATTAGAAGCCACAAAGTCAATTAACCAAGGAGAAGTAAGAAGATGTTTCTTACCTTGGAGACCAAGAGCAGAAATGGCGGAAATAATCATTTGTTGAAAATGTTTGGGAGTAATGTTGGAAGAAGAACCCAGAACAATGGGTTGTACAGAATATGTAGGCAAAAAAGTGGATTGAACAACAATATGAGATCAGTTCTGAGGGCGGACATGACAATCCTTAATGATATGACCTTGCAATAATAGCATAATTTCTAGCTGCAAAATTTTGTAATGTGTCTAATTTCCTTGCAACTATAACACTGTGGCGGAGATCTGGATCGTCATCTTCCTTGAGTAGCGTAGGCCATATTAACCTTCTCAGAACTGCAAGCATTTTGAGCAAGGCCAAGCTGTGAGGCAAGATGTTCTTCACATAAGAGTCCACCCAAGCAAACATCCGAAGATGGGACATGTTGGTGATTGATTAACATAGCTCGTACACTTTCAATCTCGGGTCATAGCTTCAAGAATTGATCCTATTGGCTCTTAGATTGAACAGCTTATAGTGTTGCTAAAGTTGCTTTGGGAACCTGGGAATGCACCAATCCAAAATAATCATGTTATAAATTAATAAAACTAGAATAAAATAGCTCAATAGTTTCTGATATCTAATTCCAATTGAAACTTTCGAGCAGAATTATCTTGATAATAAATTCGTCAAAGGTAATCTAACATCGTCTTAGCAGTAGCGAACCCATGAATATTGTTGACTATATGAGGTTCAACAAAACTTAGTAACCAGGTGGCATTTTTGTCATCCCTACTTTCCCATGAATTAAGTTCCTTGGGATCAATGGGAGCTGTAGAAGACCAATCCAAATGACCCCATAACTGCTTCCCTGCTTCCCTTCCACAAACATATATATTTGGAATTCCTATCTAGCTTAATTCTTGCTAGTAAATCGAACAATAGAATTTTCTCCTGACATAATAACCACAAAAAATTGATAGAAAAAAATCATCATAGCTACAAGACCTGCTGATAGCCACCAAACCAAAGACGACTGAAACTCTAAACTAAATAAGCACCACACCATCGAGAAACCAAGAGATAATTGAGAACCAAGAGACAGCTAAGAACTCCACAATAAAAAACTAAACCTCCAAACCAGAGAACCACTTCTGCCAATACCAAAAAAAAATATTGAAGTTCTGCTTTCTGTCGCTACCCACAGAAAAGTACCAGAAAAGAAACAAGGAACCAGAAATAAATAAATTCAGCCAAGCCAAGAGAATGCTATGAAGAGAATTTGGGGTTTTGATTCCATGCTAAAGAAGGTTTTGGTCTGAATACCTGTTCTTGTGAGAGTTGCCTTCCTTTTATAGAGACCATCGCACATTACAAGGCTGAAAATCAGTCATCAAGTTAAGAATAAAGCCTATCAATTATATGCCTATATACAATATATATATCTGTATTAGCTAGACTAAATAAGATAGCACATATTGAGCCGTCAATTCTGCTAACACTTGTGAGTTTTTTGTGGGTACTGGAATCAAACATTGAGTTATTTGTGAAATTAAATTAACATTTGTTTAGAATGATATAAACAAGTATCAGCTTGACATCAGGACAACACTGAAACAAATTCGAAATTATAATGGAGTTTCTCCTTGATAAGTCTTGCATTCATTCTTCCATTCCTTGGAGTAAAAAGGTTGATAAGTTTGTGCATATTTTAGCTGGTGTCTTATTTGGTGTGGCCATGGATAAAATTTTAGTTTCCGTAACCATCTAATATGTCAGCAATCAGAAAAATTTAGTTATCTGCTTGACTTACGTAGTCCTCAAAACATGAATGAATCTGCACTCTATGCTTTCTCTGGGCCAATTTTCAGGTTAAAAGTAATATTGAAGACAGGACTCATCAACACATAGATGCTCGTTCAAAGGCCAGGTATGTTCAGTGATTTTGTTTAATTGTATTAATGATAAATGGTTTTCATATTGCGAATGCAATATTGTTATCTTAGTAGAATAATTATTCCAAATCTTCTTAATAATAAATGGCTTTCCCTGGAAATGCTATTGAATGGTGCATTTGAGGTTTAGCTATTCTCTTAGTTTGGACTTTGTAGATTAGTAGGAAAGTATAAATAGCAAAAAACCATCACTAGTTTTAATTGATTAAAGTGTATGATAAAGTTTCAAGTAGGTTTTTAAATATTATCTTACTTGTTAACGTGCTTTCAACTTCCCTACACTTTAAACTCTGTTACGTAATCGGATCTGGCGATTCATGTCAGTTTATGTAGCCTAACAGCCATCACAGCCTTTGTCTCTTTACAAGGCTCAACTTTCCAGACCCCCCCTTCCATTCAATCTGCTAACTTAAATTAAATCATCTAACTATATCTTACCAACTTTAAACTGCAATGTCTACTTTTACTTAAAATATCAACATTCGACTCTTCCTATCAATGTGATCTAGGATTGTTTATTGAAGATACGATTTTGATCAAGGACATATGCTCTTCTTGCAGGTTTGATGGCGCTGCTCCAGAACCTCGAAAGGGAATAAAAAGTGGTCATGTTCCTGGCAGCAAGTGCATTCCATTTGCGCAAGTAATAGATAGACTTTACAGTGTTCTTAAACTAATGATTATTTTTTAAGCTGACAGGTGGTTCTCTCTATTTTCCTTTTTCTTCATTAGCGTGTTTGTTTTTTGCAGCTGCTAGATTCTTCACAGACACTCTTACCAGCAGATGAGCTTAAAAAACGATTTGATCAAGAAGGTAAGGAAGAACCTTTATGTTTCTGGGTGCCTGCCTAAAAACATTAGTTCCACAGATCATGACCATGCATATCGGCATTGCGCATTTAGATGAAATCCATATCTCAGAATATGAAATGGTTTTTTTTTTTTTCATGGATTTGCTGCTTTTTTTTAGTTGATTAAATGGAGGTTTGTTAGATTTCTAAGAAAAAAAGTGATTAAAGAAAGGAAAACATAATTGTTATTTGTCAGAGTTTTCTGATTTCTGCCTATATAATAAGACATGATGGAAAAACTGTACTTTAGTTGTCAGCATTCAGCTTTACTATCTAGTCATTATCTTACATTATGCTCCTAGAGTAGATTTCTGTTTGCTAATCTTTGGTTACTTGGTATCTGCTCAAGGTTTAGTGGATCTGACACAGTTTTATACAGGCATCTCTATGGAAAGCCCTGTTGTTACTTCATGCGGGACTGGTGTAACTGCTTGTATTCTTGCTCTGGTATTTATCCTTCCTACGTATTTCAATCCATCCTGTAAAAATTTCATGAAAGTTTTTCCACCATGCGAAGTTGAACCTAGTGAGTGGAAAGCCACGAAGCTCAAATTCTTGATTCTTGTTTTGCATTTTCGGGAAAAGTGGTGGCATAATTATAGGCCGATCTTGTTATAGTGCAATTGACTCCGGCTCATGTCTTTCAGGGTCTCCACCGACTTGGAAAGTCAGATGTTGCAGTCTATGATGGATCTTGGACTGAATGGGGAGCTAATCCTGAAACACCTGTTGACTCTTCATAAATCTCACTAATGTATCAGATGTCAGCAGCCACATGCATGGCGTGAAGTTTTCCTGTTAAATACTCATATTGTGATGAAAGATGTGCCTAAAACAGTTGGATATAAGAGTTGCATTTTTTTTTTTTCTTGTCAATTTTGAAGTTGTAATTTGCATTTCGTGCTCCAAAACATTGGCATCAAAATAAGAATAGAAAAAAAGTGTTCTGAAGGAGAAATTGATTTTAAATCAATCCCTCTCTCTCGTAATTAAACTATGACTAGTCCGATTTATATATCTACATTTAATACATGTTAATAGCTAGCTAGCTGTAATTTTCTTCTGAAAAACCCAAAAGCACTATTAGTAATCCATGGAATGCTCTCTATATATAGCGAGTATCTATCTCATAGAAAACTTTCAACTTTCAAATAATATGGCATTGCAAGCACATTTAAGGACAAATATGATGCAATTTATAACAAAATCTAGAAAATAAGGGTATTTAAAACGCTAGGTTTACTGTTATAAACATCTGACCGTAGAGAAAACTGTTTTTATAACTTTAGAATTTAATAATAATAATCTATTTTAAAAATTAAGTATAAATTGTTTAAATAGTGGTTGAAATTAAATAAATTTGTATTAAATTAAATAAAAAAAATGATAAAAATAAAAAAAAAATAACATCTTTTAGATCTATAGAGACTTTTCCAACTTTGGTTGGTTATAGTGAGTTGATCTTCAGAATATTTTGATAAAATTTAGGCATTGTTTAATGATCAAATTAAAAATTATATTTGTTTCTGTTAGAATAATCATTTGACATGTTTAAACTTTTTAAGTATTTTTTTTATCCTTTTAGCCTATAAATATATTTACTAGATATTTTACATTAGTCTTTTTTAAGCATTTACTAGATACTTTTTAAGTAATTTAATGTGTTTGGTTAAGAATATTTTTTAAATTGAGGTTATAAAATAACTAAAAAAGATAATATATTAACATTGATGGTTTTTAATTTAAATATTGTAGATTTAACTACTGTTATTATATCATGAAATAAATAATACTTTACATAAAATATTTTTTATTATTTCATTAAGCTATCTACAATTCCATCACGTACGAAATTCTTCGGACAAGGATTACAGTTTTCATGGTTTTTTAAGTGTGCAACAAAATCATGTAAAATATCATCAGAAACAAAATTAGAATTACGATCAACTTCTGCAAATATCACGCAATCATGTGATCTCCTTCTAATTTATGTAGTCTTATTAAATAATATTAAACACTAATTTTTTTAATAAAATACAATTAAAAATTAAATTTTTTACTGTTCTTTTTTTTTTGTAAAGAGTGAATTTAATTCACTCTCCACGCAGACAAGGAGAGCACATAAATAAGACTAGGAAGAACAAAGGGAAAACAGAAGAGAAAAAAATGGTTTCAGTAGGCCAGCCCTCCATCACCGTCATCATCATCTTCAAGTGCAGCAATATGGGAAGAACAAAAGGAAAACTGTTAAGAATAGCCCTCATGGTTGAACAAAAGAAAAATAGTTTCAGTAGGCCAGCCAAGCTATCTCCCTCGCCTCCAGCAGCGGCACGCCCAAGTAAGAACAGCCCTCATGGTTTTCTCATCTGGACAAAATCCACCCATACCCGAAGCACTGGTCAAGTAAGGAAGAGGAGAACAATTTTATACTGTGTTTAAACACAATTGCAATAAACAAGAAATGAAAAACATGCAATTTCTGCTTCAGCGAAACTGAGTTTTGAACACAAATAAATGTGGGGCCCATGCATGAAAATTGCGGCTCGTTTTGTAACCAAACAGTATGTTGCAACTATTAAATAAAAATGCAGCCGCAAACGCTTCGCCAAACGGACTCTTAATGCACCACTCACGCCTCAAATAAAATGACAAAGACACCCTTTAATAAAGCTCAAGTTGTCCAACACTCTCAATTATTTTCGCATCGATTTTCCACCAAAAAGTTGACCCTAAGATGCTGACCCGGTCAACTTTACAACCCATTTTTTACAGCCCAAGGTATCATTTTCTAGCCAACAATTGAGATCCTTCATGTGAGAATCAAGGGCCAAGATTCATGCCCAATAAAAATCATATGTTCCCTTTTCATCCCTATAATAAGGGTGAATTTCATGCAAAAAAAAGAGAAAATCATGTGGAGAAAGGTAGTTAAAAAACCAACATTTACACACTATTTTTTAGTTACCTAACTAGCAACCTTTATCCCCCTCAAGCAGCTACCATGAGCCACCAACATCCCTGAAGGTGCCACCATCAGACAATCAACAGTCACCTCTCACCCAGGTAAGCTTATTCTTCCTCTTTTGGTTCTTTACATAATATTTTACATAGACTAAAGTGAGTATAACTCATTTTTTTTGGCAATTTTATTGCCAAGAAAATTCTATCACTAGGTTGGGCCAATGATAAAAGAAAGGGTTGCACCCTAAAGCCAGGCTAGCCCGTGTGACTGGGTTAGGTCCAGCCCATATTTAATGGAAAAAAAACAGAGAAGTTTGTTAGGTCGACTGTCAGCCCAACAAAAACCGGGTTGGGTTGGACCTCAGCCCAACTCGTGTGCATGGCCTAGGGCCTTAGCCCAATACACACTGTTCATGTAGTTGGCCAATCCCAACTCAAAAGCTAAAGGTGTGTTTAGCTTGCGTCAATTTTGTTAAGAAAATAAAGCCTTGTTTGGGTCCTTAAGGCGTGTTTGCCAAACACAGCCTTAAGATATTTTTAATGCCTTTGATTTTAGATCAATGGCGTGTTTGACAAACGCGCTTTAAGGTTTTTTCTTTAGTTTTAATTTGTTCTTATTTTAGGGTCTTGCCAAACAAACCCTTAAATTTTTAAAAAAAAAATTTGAGGCATCAATTTTACCTGATATTGGGTTGTATATTTACACTGTGAGATACAAACCTAATATTAAAAATACCTTATTTTTCTCCAAAACTTTCAAAACAAACACAAAATAATTGCCTTGTTTTTTAAAAATACACAAAATGTCTTTCTTTAAGAATTTTACTTAATATTGAGTTGTAGACGTACACTGTAAGATATGGACTCAATATTAAAAATACATGTTTTTCGTCGAAATCTCAAAAAATTCCAAAAACAAAATCCTCATTTCAAAAAAATAAAAAAATACGTTTTGTTTTCGTGTATACGACCAAATTCTAAAGTTTTTTCATGCATATTTTCTAAAAAACAAAATGAATTTTTATCATGTTTTAAAAGTTCAAAATGAATATCATAACTAATTTATGATTATCCATTATGATTTGAGAAAATTTTCAAAATTAACACAAAAATTAATTAATTTAATTAATTAATATTCAAGGTATGAATTTTACAACATAATGCATACTTACAATATTAAATTAAATAAATTAATAGCAATCAAAGTTAGGAATTAGATGTATCTAAAAAACAAGTGTGATGCTAAAGTTTGAGCCATAGAATAGTTAAGATTTAATCCGATAAGGTAAACTTCCTTACGAACGGAGATTTGCCTTGAACCTTAGATAAGACCAACGGATAGAAACACGACTTAGAATAACAATCAATCAACAATGTAACTTATCTTAGGTATGGTGCATTGGGGGTGATGTGTTTTTTCATTGCACAACTAGTCCTCTTACCCAGGCTCTCATAGACAATAGGTTTCTTAGTTACCATGATACTAGATGACAACTCCCTCAAATTATAACTTTATGATTAAACCCAAATACTCTTCAATCCAGGAGGCAGCTCCATCATTTAACGTTGTGCCAGTCATGACAGGAGGTAAATAGGAAAAAAAATAAATTACCACTTAATTTTATGGTAACTAGAAAGCCTCATACTGATCTTTCAAAGATTCTTAAGTAAGGGATGGTTATGTTTAAGGAAAGATAAAAATTACCCTAATACATCGTACCTATTGTAAAATGCTTTATGTTCGTTTGTAAAGACAAAAGTGTCGGTCAAGCTTTAAATTATGGTTGCTTAAACAAACATGTGTTTATTATTATGGGTAAAAACCTAAACTAAACTAAAGGAAGTGATTTGGGACTTGAGCCGGAAAAAGGCATAATCCTTACTTTTATGAAAACAGTCTTTGAACTTGTAAGGAGGGTGAACGATCAAATGAACTTAAATCTATTTTAACTTATAGGCTTAAAAGTAACCACTCAATCTCAATTAGTTTGTGTGAGATAGCGTTGATCCAACTCTAGCTCACTCATTATAGAAATGAGGGTTATATCTCGAAAACTAAAATAAATAAACATTCAAAAATACCATCATACATAAGATGATATTTTATCAATATTTACAATAAACAGTTTGAGATAATTAAAAATTTACAAAAAATATTTATAAATAAAAATTTATGTTGATATTTTATCAATATTTACAATTAAAATTAAGCTAAATAGTGATATGGATGCATGATCACAACTCCATATCAAATCCCAAAATAAGAATAAAATAAAGATGTATAAAACAAAGACTAAAAAAACAACACAAACAAAGATATATGCAAAAGTAAAAAAGATCAAATCAAATATATTAATAAAAAACACACAATATTTATTTTTTAAGAAAAAACATAATAAAAATATTCAAAGCTTGTATTAAATCACATAAAGCATGTTATCATTGAAAACAATAAACAAAGTTTAGCCCTAACATGAATCCCTGGTGGGGTTATCATGCTATCGTAAGAGATATTTCGACGAACTATATGGAAAAAGGATACATAGGAAAAAAAAAATATGACACCACCTACATTTAAGGTAACTAGAAAACCTTTTATTGATCTTTCAGAGATTATTTGGGTGATTCGTTACACATTCTAATGACCACGAAGGCACATGATCTGCTGGATTGGGCATGCCTCCTTTTTATCTCTCTTCTTGTACCAACGGTGAAGATGAACGGTACTCATGGTGGTAGATTAAGCATTGGAAAGTCTTAGCCTTTCTCCCTTCCTCTCTCTGCTAGTTCAATCTATAAGGGTTATTACTATTATGTTTTGATGACGGGGGAGGAGAGGCGATTAGTGTGGAGCTATTGGTGGCTATCATTACTCTTACTACTGTTATTTTTGGATTCTGGCAACGATAAAAGGATGGTGACTAGTCTTATTGGTCTGACATTTCTTGACATAAAGTTTTTTTACAAGAGTGATTTTTTTAGAGGATTTTTTTCTCTTTTTATAAGGTATGTCGTACCCTTCGCAAGAGCGCGACATAACAGAGACCCTTCCCAAACAAATTAAGAGGTTTTTGGTTGGATAAGGAGTCACCACCTAGTATTATGGTTATTAAAAAGTTAACATGACTTTAAAGATTCTAGGCAAGAGACTAGTTATATAAAACAAAGATATTAGCATCCCTGGTACGTTTTACCTGAAGTAAGTTGCATCATTTTTCTGTATTTGTGGTTGTTATGGTTTAATGGTGTTTCTAAATTCTATCAGCCTACTATGGAGGGTTTATTATGATGAACAAAATTTGGTTTTCTAGATCAAGAACTTGGTCTAAAAAATCTCGGCTTAAAAAGATATTAGAAAAAAGCAAGCTCATTCACAACTCATCTGTCGTGAAGGAGCTAAAGTTAGAAATCCAAAGAGAAGATGATGGTTCGTTGTTAAAAGGAGCAGGATTTAAAGGATAATAGTGACGCGAACCTCATGATCACGTGCTCACGTAACCCATAATCAATATTGAAATTTGATTCGAAAAGTCAAAAGAGGTCTGATAAATATGATACAATGAAAACTTGTCCTAATGCACCAGTACTATTGGAATTGAATCGAATGATGCTTCAAAACCAAATAATCTTTGATAAGTTATTTTTAGCTCTTTTAATGACCAAATGATGCAAAAATCACTCTTACATGTTAAGTTGAGAAAACTTTATAATTATTATTGATCAAAATGTGCTAAAACTTAGACTTACAGGAGTTTAAGTGCTTCTGAAAAATTAATCATAATGGATCTATCCTTATAGGCTGAATTGACCCATTTACAAAACTAATCCAAAACATATACTAGTAAGCCCAAACCCTAATTCAAATAAGTCTTGGATCCTAACTGAAAACACAGTATTAATTAAGCCCAAACAAGCCTTGGGTTATAGTTGATGTAAAAGAAATAAATTTTATAAGTCTGATTCCTATGATGTCGTGAGAAAAGAAAAGGAAAAGAAAATATTGTAGGTCTGATACAAGACATATTTATAGCCTACAATGTTTCCAATAATCCTAGGAACTAAAAGAGAAGTTGCCGCCAAAGTAGTTTCCTAGATAAAAGATGATTTTAATTGTAGCCTTGTATTTATCCTTTTTTTTTTTAAGGAAACTAGTTGTTGTCCTTATTTTCCTTCTTTTGTTGCCATTAATTTTCCTTCTAATATTAAGAAACATGATCAAAGTTATTGAAATATTCTCCCTGCATACTAGAAAACCTTATCGCCACTTATGTTTCTCAAATCAGCTTGGATTCCTTTGTTTTTTTTTTGTTGTGTTTTCTCCTCACCTGACAAGAAAATAAATAAAAATAATAAAAATAAATATTTTTCCCACACATAACAAGAAATCCTTAAAACACATGAAAACTGAAATAAACAAGGTTAATCAAAATAGATACAAAAATTGTCAGCCTTATTGCTGAGAATTCATAGCCCAAATAAGGTTGGATTAGACCCCTCTAATGGGTCTTTAAGATCTGCCTTGTACAAAACTTGTAAAACCAACTCATTCAATGCTTCTTTCAGTGCATTTGTTTTGAATTGTGTAATTAGCCCATTTGGCGCATGTAATGGGTATTTGCTAGTGTGTGGGCTAATCCACATCAAATTGTCTAATAGTGGTGTCTATTCTAACGATGTTATTGTTGGTGTTGTCATTATTTAGAATGGGAGAGAGATACATGTTTTTTAATTTTATTTTATTTTCTTTTTGGTTTTAAGTCAAGGTATGGTGAAAGTGTGTGTGTGTGTGTGTGTGTGTTGGTGTTTTGCTAGTGGCTAGTGAGGGAGAATAAAAAAGGACTAATTTCAGCTCATAGTGGCTGTCAATGGCAGTGTAACGATGACAAAGGTATATATTTGTGATTTTTGGAAGAATATTTGGTTTGACTGTTGGTCGTAGTTAATGATGGTTTTTAGAAAAGAAAAGGAGGTTATGGTGTTAACTAAGAAAAGGTTACAGTGGTGCTGTAGAAGTGGCCCCAATGGTGTTTTTTTATGCTCTATCCTTGATATGGCTGGTGGTTGGGTTTAGGAATAATGGGTCTAGGATTTTTTGTTTCTTTTAGGACAGCGTGTGAGCTAAAGAGAAAAGTGTGGGAAATCCTCTTTGGCTTTTTTGTATCTTTTTTTCTGTGATTTTAGGAGAAAGTTTGTGAATGTGTGTGTGGTTTTTTATGCAATAACTAATTCTTTTTTCTTTGGCTAATGCTTCCTTAAAATTATCCATCTACTCTTTTGTGTGTGAGATTCCCTTATTATTTATAAGAAAAATAATGTCTTTTTCTTCTCATTGCTTGGCCACCAAGCAAACTTTGTGACCAAGAAACCCAAAATCACTTTGGTCTCTCATTTCTTTCTTTGAACTTTGGTCCTCTTGTCCAAATATATTTATTTTTTTAAAAAAAAAGGCAATGTCAACATGCAAAATAAACCAATAATTTTGAAATGAGCGCGTTAAAAATTAAACGCATAGAAAGTAAATTTTTGAATTTTTAATTCTTTTGAAAAAATGCTAAAAATGATTAAAAAAATAATGCAATACATCAAATATATATATTAATTTTGTGTTTTTCTTTTTGCTATTTTTTTATTTTTAAAAAAATAAGAAAAAATGTGTAAAAAATCGAGTTATGACAGTTGCCCCCTTCTTTACAACACTTATGGTATAAAGTCTTATGAGACTTTAGAAAGTAAGTTTGTAAAGAAAAGAAAAAAGTGTTGGGTGTTTGAGTGTCAACCTTCTAGTGAAAATATCTAGGATTTTTCATAAATGGTCTCTATTCAAGTGACATACTCATGGTTTATGATCAAGTAACCTGCTCATGGTTTCTAATTGGGTGACTTATTCATAATTTGTGTTCGGGTAACCTACTTGTGGTCTATATTCAAGTAAGCTACTCATGGTCTTTAATCGGGTGTCCTGCCTATAGTTTGTGATCGGATAACCTGCTATGATGTGAAAATATCAAGGATTTGTCATAGATGATCTTTGTTTAGGTGACCTACCGTGGTTCGTGATAAGGTAACCTAGTTGTGGTATTTGTTTAGATGACCTGCTCGTGGTTTGTGATCAGATAACCTACCTATGGTTCATGATCAGGTAACGTGTTCTTGGTGTGAAAACTATCTAGAATTTTCACGGATGGTCTTTTTGTACAGGTGACGTGCTTGTTGTGGTTTGTGATCGGGTAACCTACCCGTAGTCTTTGTTCAGGAAACTAGCTTGTGGTTCGTGATCAGTTATCCTGCTCGTGGTGTGAAAAATATCTAGGATTTTTTCATGGATAATTGATTATGTCTTGGAGATGTCTTACTTTTCTTTTCTTAAATGGACCATCTTCTGATTTTTCTTTGGATTGTCCATGTTGGACTTCTAGTCATCTGTTGGAACCTTGTTAGGTTTTTACTTGCTGAACCTTTCTTTATTGGAATTTTGTTGGGTTTTTTATCAATTAGAGCTTTGTTAGGCTCGAATCCTCACTGAATTTCTAATCAATAAGAACCTTGTTAGGCTCAGAACCTTGTTGAGTCCTAATTTGCAAGAGTCTTGCTGGACTTTTTATTTAAAACCTTGCTAGGTTTTTAATTAACTGAAGCTTTATTAGGCTTAGAGCCCTGTCGGGTCCTAATTTGCTAGAGTTTTGTTGGACTCTTTCTTGAAAACCTTGTTGGGCTTTTAATCAATTAGAGCCTTGTTGGGCTCAGAACCTTGTCAGGTTTTAATTTATCAAAGTTTTACTGGATTATTTCTTTGTAACTTTGCTGAGTTTTTAATTAATTGGAGCCTTATTAGGCTCAAAACCTTATTGTGTCTTAATTTGCTAGAGTCTTCCGAACTCTTTCTTTAAAACCTTGTTGGGTTTTTAATCAACCGGAACCTTGCTAAGCTCAGAACTTTGTCGTCCTAATTTGTTGGAGTCTTGTTGGACTCTTTCTTTGTTAAACCTTGTTGGGTTTTAATTATTAGAGCCTTATTGGGCTTAGAACCTTGTCAGGTCCTAATTTGCTAGACTTTTATTGGACTCTTTCTTTATTAAGTCTTGTTGAGTTCTTAATTGTTAGAGTCTTAGTGGGCTCAGAACCTTATCAGATCGTAATTTGTTAGAGTCTTGCTGGATTCTTTCTTTGTTAAATCTTATTGGGCTTTTAATTGTTGGAGCCTTTCTAAGCTCAAAACCTTGTTGGGTCCTAATTTGATAAAGTCTCGTTTGACTTTTCTTCATGAGTTTTCTTGGAAAAAATCTACAAAAACTTTATGCAATGATTTGGGATTAAATGATATGTATGCATCCTTACCTGGTTTGAAATATAGGCCCCAATTTCTCGTCATCTATCTATTTCTTAGTGGATGAGGTTTGCAATTTCTGAAATAAATTCTCTTGATCTTTTGACTCTTCAGCTCATACGGGTTTTATCTTTTTGGTCAATGTGTTTGATTGCCTCTTTGTTGCATAGCCTGAACCTTTAGGTGATAAATAAAACTCTACTCAGTTAGCTATTCTTTGAGAAGTGATAAACTTTCTTAGCTGTGAAATTGCTCCCTGGTTGGATGATGTCCCCTTTAATTTTGATATTCTTGCACCATTGCCAACTTATTTTATTTTGATGGAGAAGTAATGTTATATTATTCTTACTTCTTTGAAAGAGTTTTTACAATCATCTACATCAATGATTGTTGCAAATTGTCTATTGGTAGCTCCTTAATGTGATAATATGTTTTTCATGTATCATAGCCATTCTTCAAAGGGTAAACCTAATCTTTGGCCATGAAGATGCCCCTCAAGTGCAGTGTTCCTCTCAACTGTTGTTGGAGTTCACCAAGTAGCATATTATCTTTGAGAAAAGTTTTCTTCTTTTAATCTAGTTGTATTCGTTCTTCTGATTATCATTAAAAACACTTGTCGTTGTGAGATGTCATTCATAACTTCGATGGATTTTGTTGAATCATCATTTGATTATTCACAATGGGCTTCTTTGCCCTCAACTGGTATGTTCACTTGTTTGATATAAAATAAAGTATTGTTGTGTTTTTTAATCATTTGTCTATTTTAAGTTTAAGAATGTCATCCTCAATAAGAAGATATCTTATCAGGTTAAAACCTAATTATTCTAATGTCAAAAAATATTATTTTTTTTTACATTTTTCTTTTAATATCGGGAATACATTTTATGTATAAGTTCATAATTCTTGGTATTCGAACAAACAAAATAAATTATTTTGATATTTTTAAAATGTTGGTCAAGTTCTCATGAATTTCATAAACTAGTTATTAAATTTAAAAATGCATGCAAGGATATCAACAAAACAATTTTCTTGGATTTTTATATTTAATGATGCTAAATCATACCGTGTATTTTTTTTTATTTATGCAAATATGATATTTTATTTATTTTTGAGAGACTTAGTTATAAGCAATTTAAAATAAAATTGTATTTTAGAAAGAATTTTTTTTTTTGGAAGGAAATTGATTTATTTAATACCAAAAAAAGTATCTCACGTGTAGATCACAATTCCAAATATTAAATATAAAAGGGTACAAAAATGGAGAATTCAAAATTGATTTCAAGATGATCTTTCAAAAATTAAAAATTTATTAAAATTGAACTAAGGTCGTGTTTGGCCGAACATAAATAAAATGTTTTTATCAAGCTATTTTAAATATGATATCCACTCAAGATGAATTATCATTCATCAACTCAAAACCGAGTAACACTAAAAATCCACACAAATCTTATTAATTTCATGAATTTTGTTTAAATAGCATACTAATTCAAATGACTCAACACCAACCCAAACATAATTGATGAATCAAAATCAATACTCAAATCAACATAAATTCAACCACAATCCCAAAATCAACATTTAGTTCAAATAGAAATAACAACCTTAAAAAAATAAGTTCATAATTCAACACAAAAAATCAAGTCATTTCGGAATTAAAAGACACATCAAACCAAATTAATAATATCCAAACAATCCAAAATTATACATAATAATCAGCATTTTGTCCTAAAATTTCATAATTTTTAGCAATTTGTCAACAAAAATAATTTGAGATTATAGATCAACCTTCTAAGGACTAGGAAATAATTGGAGAGACTTTTGTAACCAAGGAAACACTCTTGGAGAATTTTGGGAAGTGGAGGAATAGCGGCGATGCGTGAGTTCACGTGCTATCATTGGTGAAGAAAAAAAAGGGTGGATATGGAACTGCTTCTTCTCCCTTTTCTTCTTGTGCTGGTGGCGAGGGCTACTATCACATGCAAAAAAAGAGAAAAACCACGCAAACCAGCTTATTCATTTTATTTTCTTCTCCTCAATTTAACTTTTTTTTAATGTTTCTTGGTTTTTCTTCTCCTTTTTGTCAGGTTATTACTGAAGGTGGCTGTAAGCTGGTCTATTCACGGGGAGAAGTTGAGGATGTTGCCTCGATATAGTGGTCACTGAATCACCGACAGAAGCAAGAAAATAGGTTTATTTTTTGAGCTTGACTAACTGTCAAGTTCAAATTTTTTAAATTTATCATATTTGTCAGGTCTATTTTATTTTTGTTTATTTAGGATTTTCTCTATTTATTAAAATTTATAACAAAAAAATGTTCAGTAATGTACCAATTGCATAGATCACCTTTTACTAAGGTTATGTTCTCCGGAATTTACCTCACTCCTTTCCATGATCACATCATTGTCCATGCATGGATCACCGTTTTGCCATAACAAAGCTATTGGTTTGAATGCTTTTGAAGTGTTTGCATATCATTATATGTTGTTTCCCTGATTTTCATAACTATGGTTCTTAAATAATAAATTTGTATTAAATTTTTAATATTTTTTCAATTACTATGTATCTAATATAAAAATAATAATATTAATATTAATAATAATAAATTGTTCATGAGAACCTCATTCAAATTATTTTTAATTTTTAAAATTTCTAAATAAATTTTGAAAATAATTTTTATCACATTTATGATTTATTTTTTTTTAGCTTTCAGTCATATATAAAATATAAAAAATACTTGCTTTAACAAATATGAAATATGTTTTTAACAAAAACAATTATTCTAATTAAAAACCTTATGTTCTTTAAAATAAACAAGAGATATGTTAATAAAAAAAACATTCAAAATAACTGTATTTTCAAGTTTAACAATAATATAAAACAATTTTATGTTTTTTTT
>Ga0325403_1000067_pt1 | contig 49284 bp, 22 predicted proteins | sample PopdelMetagenome_19_FD_205665 | JGI IMG/M metagenome (GOLD analysis project Ga0325403, IMG submission 205665) | Populus deltoides microbial communities from Bellville, Georgia, United States - Xylem-PdKOR-R4 | ecosystem: Host-associated > Plants > Phyllosphere > Stem > Wood/Secondary xylem... | reverse complement strand
AAAACAAATATTGAAGATTAGGGTGAATCTGTAAAATCTAGAAGTTGCAAGACTTAATTGAACTTTGGATTGACATAATTATGCAATCAGGGGCTTAATTGAGAGAATTAAAAGGTTCAAGGGTCAATTGGGGACTAAATAGCAAAATTTCAAGATCAAAGACCATATTGTAAAAGATGTTGAAATTCGAGAATCCAATTGAAGAAGAAAATGGGTGAAATTGTAAAAATTTCAAAAGATCAAGGTTGACTGGGGTTTAATTGTAAAGGTTCAAAGGTTCAAGAACTAGATTGAAAGAGGTTGTAACCACTTCTATTTTCTTTCAAAAACCAAAATCTGGTTTAACCCTTCTTTGAACCCTTCTTTCTCCTTTTATCTCTACACCACTGCAAACAAAATTCTCACCCCCTCGGACCCTATTATTCATAGGTGAAAAAAAAAATTAAAAAAATAATTAACTTGACAAAACAAAAAAAAAACTGAAAAGATGAAACCATAAAAAAAAATTAAATTAATTAGAATATTTTTAAAAATATTTGATTTAGTTTCGGTTATATAAACGTAAATCAAAAAATTAAACCGAACCAAACCGAAACCAAGCCCATTAAAAAATCCAAAAAAAAATCTTAAAAACTAATATGGTTTTTGTTTTTTTATATAAAATAACCAAAACGAACAGAATCAAAACTGATCAGTTGGGTTTTGATTTTTAATATAAAATAACTGAACTAAAACCAATCGATTTGAATTAATTTTAATATTTTTTTATATTTTATAAATTTTTAATTTAATTATTTTTATAAATAAAAACTAAATCAAACCAAAAATAAACAATCCTGCTCCTATGATCCCAACAAAAAATTCAGCCCTTATTTTACCAAAACCAGCTGCAAATACTCTCTTAAAAATACTACCACACTACTGCTTCCCTTGTCACTTGCCGGCTGCAGAGCTAGACTTAATTTGGATCTTCACCTTCAAGCAAGGTCAAGGATCTCTTTCTTGCAATCAAAAGTAGAGATTCCACAAGCTCACCCTAAAACCCTAACCCAGGCTTTTTGGGGGGGTCCTAGAAGCCACAACCACGCACCAACACTAAAAAATACTACCCTTCAGTTTCCAAAACTCTAGCAGCCATCATCAAATTACCAGCCCTCGAAACCATCTCAGCTAGCCATCAGGAACTTATCCTCCCAAACTTTCAGCCATAAACACAAGCCTCCCTCTCAAGTTACAGTCACCCTGGAACACTAAGAAATATTCAAACGAAAACTTGTTTCACCTTTCATCCTCTTCTTCCGGTATCAAGACAGTAACTCTTCTCAAGGCCATCCATTTTACTCACAAATTAACCATCTCAAGTTCACAGAAAGAGAAGTGCCTTGGTCCTTTCTGGAGTATATGGCGTACTGGCTACGAACCTCAACGATGTTCATATAAAGGTCGACTAATGGCGGTCCAAAGTTGTTGCAGCAGTAACATGTGCGTGGTGATTTAGTTTTGGTTTGGATAGCAACAGTAAAAAAAACACGAAGTTATATTGAGCCAGAGTCTTGGGTTGATTCCTGGAGTTCAAAGAACTCTGGGTTGGGTGCCAAGACACTCCTCTCCTGTTACCGTTGCTCTCTTCTTTTTGTTTTTTTCTTGACTGTCTATTTGTCACGGGAGGAGGTCATTCTCCAGTTTCATTTGGTTTACTTGTCGGTACTAAATAAATATTTTGACGCTTTGTTGCCCAGCATGTCAGATGCTTACGCTCTTTTTTTTTTATTATTATTTTTTTATTGTGTTGTTTTTTAAAATATTTTTTATTTAAAAATATATTAAAATAATATTTTTTTTAAATTTTAATAAAAAATAGATTACGCAAAAGCAAAAGGTATTATTCTTGCATATTTAAGCTATTTTTTTGGCATTTTCATAAAAAAATGAAAAAAAATACTTTGGCCACTTGCTTGGTGTTTGATAGTGTCGGTGATCAAATCACGGCCTGAATCGTGTTTGATTTGATTTTAGAGGTTATTTGGTAATAATGATTTTTTTAAAGTGTTTTTTTTTAATAAAATAATATATTTTTTATTTTTCTAAATTTTATTTTTTATATTAAAAAACTTAATTTTTTTCAAAAATATGCTCGTTAAACCTATGCTTGGCAAATTGCATGACAAGAATGAAATAAATCTTGTGTTTTCCTGTTAATTGGATTCCAGAATTACATTTTGCAACAAAGTTTTCATGCATTCAAACAATCCCATACAAATGGCTTGAAGTCTGGATGTGTTTGGAAATACGATTCGCACTGTATTATTAAAAATTTTAATTTTTTAATTTAAAATGAATTTTTATTTTATTTTTTAAAATTGTTTTGACATATTAATGTTAAAAATATTTTAAAAAAATAAAAATAAAAATTTTAATTTAATATATTTTTTAATAAAAAAATATTTTAAATTATTATCATTACTCAAAATCCATGAGCCATTATGATCCCGTAAAGTACCGTCCATTCTAGCATTTGGAAAATTTCCATATAAAAACAAAAAAAATATGAATAAAATTAATGGAAAAAATTAAATGGATTAATTGTCATATTAAAAAAAACATGTTAGAATTAAAAAGAGAAGGAATTTTATTTTTTTGATAAAATAGAGAATATAAATATTTGATTTGAAACTCCATCGACTTTTCCTTTGTTATATAGTTTTGAGAGGAATTTGATAACTTAGAAAAAAGATAATGATGAATAATGTAATGCCATTATTGTTGTTGTACGCAATTATTTCTGGGCGCATCTGGTGGTCAAATAATTCGGGCGAGTTTTTGAATTCCTCCATCTAAGCTATGATTGTTTCTGAAATTTATTTTTTAAAAAATATTTTTTAAATTTTTTTATATTTATTTGTTAGTAGAAAAGTTGATCAACAAAAAACACTTTCCAGTCAATAAAAAATTTGATTTGGTTTTTAGGAAAGTATTTTCCTGGAAAATTTGGGCAGAAAACACTTTCTGGAAGTTGTGAAAAAATTAGAAGTGTCATATTATTTACTGATTATATTAAATTTAGTCCTCAAACTTTTGATTGCCATATATATTTTGTTTTGAATATTTATTTTTCAATTTCATCTCTTAAAATTTAATTTTTATATTAATTTTGATCCTCATTTTTATAATTGTTATTTGCTTTTCCCTTATCATTTTTTTATTGAAATTTTTTATGTATCAAATTTGGTCTTCATTCTTTTGATTGTTACTTATTTTATTTGAAATAATTTATGAAATGTTAATTATTATTATTTTAATTTCTTTATCTTTAATTTTTTTTATTTTTTAAATTTGATCTCTATTATTTTGATTATTATTTATTTTATTTGAGATAATTTATGAAATTATATTTTTTTTCAATTTCATTCTCATTCAACTTTTTAATTTGTAAGATTATGTTCCTCGTTATTTTAATAAACTTGAGAAAAATAAAACATTGATAAGTTATTTTTCAACTCATTTTCCATGACATAACCAAACATTAGAAAGTGTTTTCCAACTTATTTTTCATTACACTACCAAACATCAGAAAATAATTCACTTTCAAAGAATTCACTTTTCCGGAATTCACTTTCCAAAAAAAAATTATTTTCTAGCAAACAAACGAGCCTTAATTTTTGAATTATTTATTTTTACCATAAAACACCCAAAAACATTATATAAATCCTCAATCACCCTATTTCCAAATCCCTAATAGTTTATAATCACTTTAAATATAAACAAAAATTAAATTGAATAAAAAACATTTATATGTCTTGATCTATATTCTCATACATGACTAAAAAGTATAATTATCATAATTGAACTTTCATTTCTAAAATAAACTTATTAACACTGAAAATTTTTTTTATAGTTGAAACATGATCCAATAATTAAATGTGATGAAAATGAGATTTAAGAGCTTAAATATAAACCAAAAAACTACAAGGACCAAGCAAATATAGAAGTCAAAACTTTAAGGATCAAAATGAACTTTCATATATAGTATTTCTACCATGCAATCCATAATGTTTTGTATTTAGATAAACAATAATATAAAACAATATGAACCGACTCTAAATCTCTATTTTTATTTATAATTATAATATAATCTGAGAATATATATTGACATAGAGGGGAAATGATATTATTATCCTCAAACTCTGAATTTGGTTACTAGTTTCATATTCATTGAGCATTACTCAATAAACTCTCACTTAAAAATTTATACCTTTATTATCATCATAAACAAAAACCTATATATCTTACAACTAGTCGGTTTTGTCATAAATTTAACAGTGGGATTAATTGGATAATATTTGTTAGATGTCGAGTTCAATTGATAATTGTTTTTGTTTGGGGATCCTATTGAGAATCATGTTGTAGTCAAGCACAAACTTCTACTCAGGCCTTATTTGTTTGGCGAAAAATAATTTTTTAGAAATTACTTTTCAAACTTTCCTGTATTTATTTGTCATTAGAAAAATTGATCAACAGAAAACACTTTCTAATTAAAGGAAAATTTAACTTAGTTTTCATAAAAGTATTTTTATTTTATTTTGGGCGAAAAACACTTTTCTAGAAGTTGTGAAAAAATTAGAAATATTATATTATTTGTTGATTATAATAAATTTGGTCCTTAAATTTTTTATTGCTATATATTTTGTTTTGAATCTTTTTTTTTTAAATTCCACCCCTTAAATTTTGATTTAATTTAATTTTTGTATTAAATTTGATCCTTATTTTTATGATTGTTATTTGTTTTTTTTCTTATTATTTTTTTAATTGAAATTTTTTATCTATCAAATTTGGTTCTTATTTTTTTGATTGTTACTTATTTAATTTGAAATAATTTATGAAATTGTAATTATTATTATTTTAATTTCATCATGTTTTAATTTTTTTTATCTATTAGATTTGATCTCCATTATTTTTATTATTTATTTATTTTATTGGAGATAATTTATGAAATTAATTTTTTTTTAATTTCATTCTCATTCAACTTTTTAATTTATAAGATTTGTTTCTTATTATTTTAATAAACTTGAAAACAAATATTAATAAGTTATTTTCCAACTAATTTTCCATGACATAACCAAACACTGTAAAATATTTTTCAACTTAGTTTTCATGACACTACCAGATATCAAAAAATAATTCACTTTCTAGAAAATTCACTTTCCAAGAAAAACCACTTTTCAAATGAAAACTACTTTCTAACAAGCAAACGGATCTGAATTGGATTTTTTAGATTGTTTCTTAAATGGTATTGGACAAAATCTTTTTTTTTTACTCTACACCAGCTATACTAATATTATTATTAGTGACTTATATTATTATTAGTGAAAAATAATGGGAAAAATTAAACAATACTAGCAAAATTCCTTCATATTCATAGAGATATGGGACATAATTCACATGGATATAGTAAGTCTCGCTTGGGCTGCTTTAATGGTAGTCTTTACATTTTCCCTTTCACTCGTAATATGAGGAAGAAGTGAATTCTAGTAATACTACTAATTGAGTTGAGAAATGAAACTCTATCAATTCTTTTATAGATCATTCTGCAAAGACTTTTTAATTTAATTATTTTAAATTCAACTATTTATAATTTAATTCATTTCACAAAGCAATGAAAAAGGCTATTGAATTAACTTAACAGAGCAATACAAAAGGAATTCAAGTACAAATTGCATAGCATCTTGATGGAAAAGAAATTGCACTTGCCGAATGGGTTAGAGAGGGCAGGGTTCTTTTACAAACTCTTCGAACTAAAATTAATTATTGTTCTTTTACAGTTAGAACTATTTATGGGGTCTTAGGTATAAAAATTTAGATATTTGTAGATAAGGAATAATAAACTTTTACTTAACTTGTCTTTACATTCTATTCACTAATAGAACAAAAAATGACAAATTCTTTCATTCTTTTCTCTAGCCAAAATTTGAATCAAATAAAAAATAAAATTTCAAAAATAAAATTTTTTTAATAAATTTTGATAAAAAAATATAGATAGAGTCAAAAAGTTTGCAAAATGACAATGAAAAGTGACTTGAGGTGAAAAAAAGGAACTTGATATAGCAATAAATGCATCCAAGGTGAGATTTATGGATGTATTTATTTTTGTAGTCTAACTATATTTTTGAAAAAAATATTATTTGAAATTATTTTTTAGTTTTTTTTACTATTTTGATGTTCTAATGTTAAAAATAAATTTTAAAAATAAAAATATTATTTTAATACATTTTTAAGTTAAAAAACAACTTTTATTACAATCCAAAACACGCTATAAAATGATTTGATGTGGATAAAAAAATAATCAACCAAATTTTTTTTAAGTTTTTTATTTATTTTTGAGCCAAACTGAAATTGGACCAAATCTATTAGTTTAGTTTTAAAATTTTTAAAATGGAATAAATATAATCTAATTTATGGGATTTTTAGTTATGCTATTTTTAATTAATTTTAGCTCAATAAGTTTTTAATTTATAATGAGTTTTTTTTATTCATTTTTTTTATTTTTCAAATTAAAACTGAATCAAATAAAATTATTTTTTAAAATTTTCTAACTGAAATTATCCAAAAAAAACTATTCAACTCAATTAATTTAATCAATTTGGAATCAATTTTTACAAATAATTTGAATAATTCAATTAATTATTTAATTTACTCACCCTCGTTGAAGTTGTCATCGTTTGAGAATATAATAAATATTATTTTTTAAAGTATTTTTTATTTAAAAATATATTAAAATAATATTTTATTTCTTTTATATTCTCATGTCAAAACAATAAAAAAATATTAAAAAAATTATTATTATTTTTTTTTTCAAAAAGACGATCAAACCACGTTGCCGAACATATCCTTCTATCTTCAAACGGTCTAAACTCCAAAATCTCTTGCCTGGAAAAGAAGCTAGCCACCCGTCTCAAATAACACACACACACACTAACGAGCCAGAGCCATGCGCTAGAAAAAACACAGAACACCCCAAGCCCACCCCGAGGAAAAAAAATCTTAAGCAGAGACGAAGAGAAGGATAGCAAGAGAAAGGCCTGTCAATCAATCAATTCTCTTCAGCCGGCAGCATACGGTATCTGTAGCGTTTTCTTCTTCTTCTTCTATCTGCTTCAGGTTTCTTCTATGGATACTCAATGTTGTTAACTGTTGTTTTACTTGCGTATCCTGTAACGTCTTCTTCTTCTTCTATAGGTTTAGTCATGGCGAGTACAGCTGCCTCAAGCTCTGTATTGATGACGAGCTTGCCTCAAATCCGTACAGATGATACTTTCTCAAGGAAGAACCGGATAAACCTAATTCGTTCCCCTTTGATTCGATTCCAAGCCAGCCATCATCAATCTTGTCATTGCATTTCCTCCAAAAGGTAATCGCATTTCTGGAACTTGAACTGTTCTGTGTAGTTGAGATTTTACAATTTGTATTGAGGGTTTTTTTATGATGAATTGATGAAATTTATGCTTTATCTTGCTTCTCTTGCTGGCTATGAACATTATTGTTCTGTTTGCTCAAGTATAGTTTTTTTTTTGAAGGTGGAAACATGAGTTTGCTGCCGGTAGATCAGGTACTAGTAGAAAGAAGAATAATGCTTGGAAACATTGTAGTTCGTTCCTTGGTGAGAGAGTGGTTGAGGCATCTTTTCCAGAACAATTTAAGTGCATGTCTTGCTCCCTTAACAGCCGTAGAAGCCGCTATAGCATCAAGAGATCTATACCTAGAGCCTTTATTGATAAGTCTGCTTTTCGTTTGTCTGGCCATTCATTCGATACTGCTTCTGTAAGTACACTTCTCCTGCTTCCTACTTTTGATGACCATCTGTTCTGTTTTGAGGTGTCAAAATGTTATCCCCTGCCCCCTTTCCCCTTTTAGATGGAAGAAGAAGATTATATTAAAAAGGAGGCAAAAACACGATCACAGAAATGAAGTGTGTTTATTAGTTGGACAAATAAAGCTCTTTAGTTCTATCGATTATCGGTTACTGTGAATCATTAAAAGATCCCAGAATGGCACAAAAATAAGCCAAAATGCTGTTATATCCCAACAGTTGTCTCAATAAAGAGAGGCTTAGAATCTTTTTTTTTTTGAGAACAGAATGTTTTCGAATCTCGTGTTTTCTATGATGCAGGATGCATTTGAGATTTCTGTCCTCGTTCTCTATGGTGGTTTAGGCTCGGACAATTGGGGATTTTAAGGTTTGGGTTAAAGAGAAAGGGAAGTAAGGCTTGTACACCTACAAAGAGAAAAACCTAAGCATCATAGCTAGGATTCTTAGAAATCTCACAACCATGGAAGCATAAATTGTTGGAAGTTTTATTCATAATTCTTTTTCTCCATATTGAAATATTACATATCTAATAGCTTTATATAGTTCCAAATTCTCCCACTCTTTTAAGGGTGTGAGCTCCTGAATAAGAAAAATAACAATTCCTAAAATCATAATTAGTGTAGGAAAACTGAAACAAAATTTTTAGGACTTATAAAGTAAAACCTAAACTCTGAAAATCCATCAGATTTGGAAATTTCAAAAATACCCCTCTATTTGAAAATCACATAAGAATATAGGAATCCTGCCTCTCTTTTTTTTCAACTGCATTGTTCTCTCCTGGTTGGAGAAATCTTAAACTTGTGCTCTTAAAGTGTCAAAGCTGCAAAAACTGAATAACCTTTAGTGACTTCCTTGCCTCAACACAACATCCTTGAAAAAGAAAACAAAAACTCTTTTTTGAAGGTGTCGGCAGTGATACTATGACATGTTTACACTCCATTGCACCATAAACTTAGGGAATGGTGGACACTATATGCGCTGTAAAAGGGCCTAAATTAGTTTTGAATTTCTGGAAGCTCAGTGAAATACTGGTTTAGAGCATGAAGGAAAGGCTATGGATGATGCAGAACATCAACACATAAAAAAAGGGCAGTGAAAGAGCTGCTTTGACATAAACAACCTGGTCAATATGCTAGAAATGAAGAATTAAGAATCTCGGATGGAAGCAGCAGAGAGAGATTAATGAACCTCCTTCCTACTACAAATAATCCAAAGTGGCAATAGAAAGAAGAAAAACCACCATAGAATCTGTACATGTCCTCAAATTCTTACCACCTTTCCTGTTCTTACAATAGGCTAAGCTTGCCAATAAGCTATCTGTTATTCAATACAAATCCTAAGTATTCCATTGCTCTTATTGTATTTCTGAGCACTCTGGATACGGAGCACACTCCTTGCACTCTTTGCATGTTCAAGGTTCACTTTGCATTAGTTCTGAGGACAAAAAGAATGAAAAGAAGGTCAATATTGCATCAAGCATTTGGTTCAGTGGTTTTTCTATGTGATGTTAGAGAATAATATAAATCATATCCTGGGACCTTACCTAACAGCTTAAGCTATTAGGTTGAGATGATTCTTTGACATGTGATATCTTCTAGAATTCAATGGCATGTGCATAAGTTAATTGATGAGCGTTTATAGATTAATCTATAAAAAAAAGGGAAAGAAAGAAAGAAAGAAAAGAAAAGAAAAAGAATAGAGAAGAAAGGTAAGTAATTAGAGCTGGTTTGGATTCCTACAAATTTATTTGGAGTTCATGCCAAGGTTGAGCTTGCCTTAATTGTTCTTTAGATCAGCTTTGATCCAACAATCATAAGCTTTTGCATACTCAAGTGGAGCTTAAGCATGGGTTTTCTGGATTTGTTTGGTACTCTTACCGTTACTAGAGTGTGTTCACTATGATCAGGGATTAATTAATGACCATTTCTGAAGAGTATTTCCTTATTTATGAAAATTGCATGACTGTTATCCCTAATTGTGTTCGTTCCAATGTCTGTTCAATTCCAGTGTATACCAATTTCTACGCTTGCCTCCTCAGATAATTGCTACTAACTTATTGTAGTCTTTTCATGCATATGATGTATGCATATTTTTCTAGATCGCTGATTGTTGTCTGCATAATTTCCAGGCAAAGCATGTTCATGTCCCATGTGCATCAATGGGTCCAAATGAGCCACATGCAGCAAGTATAGCCTGCCCAGATGGTATTCTTGAGAGACAAGATTCCCATTTATTAGATTCTGAATTAGAAAGAGCAAGACTACTTGAGTTTTTGAATTCTGAACTTCCATGTCACCCCAAGTTGCACAGAGGACAACTGAAAAATGGACTCTGTTATCTGATTCTACCAAATAAAGTTCCACCAAACAGGTATAGTTCATGCACTCCTGTGTGACTTATGTTATTCATCATGTTTCCAGGGCATGCCACTTTAAGAATTCTAAAATCTTATGGTTATTATATAAGATAGTTACCGCATGATAGGAGCTAGATGCTTGTTCTATGGTTCATTCAAAAAAGTTATATTTACTTCTTGTAAATGCTTGAAATATCATTACATACATCCCTGTGCATTTTATTACCACATGTTCTTGTCAAATGATGTGTGAGAGGACCTAAAGGTGACTTTTAGGGCATAATTCAAGGTTAAACTCTTCAATTAATGAGGAAAGATAAACTACAATAACAATTCATAACAAATAAAGAAACTAAGTGCTCTTCCTCGGATCATTGAACAGTAAGCATCCTTATATATGTATATATATTATTAGAGAATAATATAAATCATATCCTGAGACCTCATCTAAAAGCTTAAGCTATTGAGTTGAGATGGTTCTTTGACATGGTATCAGAGTCTTATGATGCTAACAACTAACGTATTGTTTGAACCTTTCTTGCAAGTTAGATGTAACTAGCATTTGGTGTTTTACTTATGGAAGTCTAATGGATTACAAATTTGAAATATGTTAGCACATCCAACAAAAGCTTCCATTATGACAATACATTAACTTCATATTTCACAAGAGCAAAGCTAACATTATGAAGGGGAGACATATTAGAGGCCAATTCCAGTTATCATGAAATGTGTTGGACTAGGTGTAAGTTAAAGTAAATTGAATTCATGACCATGCTGAAGAATATAGTAGTTGCATGGTTATGATACTAAATCAATTCATTGAATTTCTCTTTAGCTCACCAAATGATATTAGAACTTCTTACTGAATGTTAAATTCTTCTCTCGCAAGAGATGTATAGTTGTGGGATTTTCAAAATCATATTTGCTTTATTTTTCTACTCAAAATCTAGAGGGCCTTGAAATCTTTTCTTTTAATTCTTTAACTCCCATTTATGCAGTACCCTAAAATTTCTCATTTCATCTAGTCAATGGTATTTGGAAAGAGAGGATACCATCCATGGTTAAGGGTTTTAATTCGATGGTGGTAATTGGTGTGGTCAAAACTCACCATTCCTTCTCTCATATACAAAACTAGCTTTCAATTTTTTAGGTTTGAGGCACACATGGAAGTTCATGTAGGATCAATAGACGAGGAAGATGATGAGCAAGGAATTGCACATATGATTGAACATGTTGCATTCCTTGGAAGTAAGAAACGTGAGAAACTTCTTGGAACAGGGGCCCGATCTAATGCTTACACTGATTTCCACCATACAGTGTTCCACATTCATTCACCAACTTGTACAAAGGTTTGTCACTTTTCTCAATCTTTTCCTACACTAACAATTGATTTAATTTAATGGTTTTGGTTGTTGTGTTCTTAACACCTTTTTAAGCTCCAACTGTTTCCTTTCACTCTGTTGTGTGCTTTTATTGTGATATTCTTTTGATCTGGTTTTTTCCTTGCAGCTCTTTGGTAACTTTTGATGGGTTCAAAAAAGTATTGATTGAAGATAAATAATTCTATGCCATGATGGAGAAATATAAAAAAATAAAAGCCATCAAAATATTCAATGTTCTTTTATAGTGAGCCAAAAAAAAAGAGTAGTAGTTAAACACTTTAAAGCATGGATTATGATTGCAAATTTATAATATAGTTGATATCTTATATATCAGCAAAAGACTGTTAACTCTACAAAGCAAGGATTATAACTACAAATTAAGGAATATACATATGTATTAGACAATATATATATGTGGTGTTTAATAGAAGATATTTTAATTACTAGCACGAACTTGTGTGTTTGTGTGCATTTGTAGATGTGCTTCATCTGATTCAAACTAAGTTGCTTGTTAGTATGTTTTGCACCTTGCTGGAAGGAAAAAAAGACTTCAGAATGTGCACCCAACATGTTAGAGTTAATTTATTTTTGCACAATGAAAACAACTCTAAAAATCTTATTGTTCAATTTGTCCTTTGCATGGGATAGTGTGCACCAAGCATCTGATAAAGTTATGGAAGTTAACATACATATGGATAAGTTTCATTAATTTGGTAGAGTACATTTGAATTTTGGTGGAGTTGCTGATTGTTATCTGTACCCAATATGGTAGACATATGATACTATAGAATGAGTATCTGCGTGACTTGTTGAGAGAATTAGGGAGATACATTAGTATGTCTTGCAATATTGTGTCTCCATGCTTGCCTATTGTAATTGAATGCTTGCATTATAAACTACCTTATCTTTATGTCTTGCTATCTTTTTCTTGCCTCTTGCACCAATACGTTTTGATTAAATTCCACCATGTGGTATTTATTGATGGCAAATGGTGCTTGCCAGGATGCTGATGGAGATCTACTCCCCTCTGTGCTGGATGCCTTGAATGAGGTACAGATAAAGGAATTGCTCTTGTATTTGAGATGCTTCCCTTAGTTTGGAATTTTTTTTTTGTCAAGAAGAAAAATGTTTGCTAGGATGATGGCATGCAGAGTAAAGATTTGACAATTACAATGTCTTATTTAATGTATCCGTTTCATTGAACAGATAGCTTTCCACCCGAGCTTCCTTGCTTCTCGAGTTGAAAAGGAAAGGCGTGCTATACTTTCAGAACTACAGATGATGAATACTATAGAATATCGTGTTGACTGCCAGGTACAGACTCAATGTTGCTTATAAATTGAAACTAGTTAATGTTTGAATATTTCTGTTTAATAACAATGTTTGATGATTTTCTTTTGAATGTAGTTGTTACAACATCTACATTCAGAAAACAAGCTGAGCAAAAGGTTCCCAATAGGATTGGAAGAGCAGATTAAGAAGTGGGATGCAGAGAAAATTAGGAAATTCCATGAGCGTTGGTACTTCCCAGCAAATGCAACTCTATACATTGTTGGTGACATTGATAACATTTCAAAGATGGTTCACCAAATTGAAGTATGCCCAAAAACTTGTTGATCGTAATTTGTAGCAATTAATCAGTGTCTGGATTAGTACTTATGTATCTATCTTGAAACAAGGACTATAATTACTTCTTGATGTGCAGAATGTCTTTGGGCAAACTGGCCTGGAAAACAAGACAGTTTCTGCTCCTTCTCCAAGTGCATTTGGTGCAATGGCTAGTTTTCTTGCTCCTAAGGTCTCAGTTGGGCTCCCTGGAAGTTCATCTCGTGAAAAGTCATCTAGTTCTCTAGACCAATCCAAAATCATTAAAAGGGAAAGGCATGCAGTTCGTCCTCCTGTCGAGCATTATTGGTCTCTTCCTGGAAGCAATGCAAATTTGAAGCCACCACAGATATTTCAGCATGAGTTTCTTCAGAATTTCTCAATTAATATGTTCTGCAAGGTATGGACAACAAGAGTCAGCATTTTGCTGTGTGCTGGTTCTTTTGCAGATGCTCTTGTTTTGTTTTATCCTCCTACTTCTTGGGGTGATGATTGCTATTGTGTGTATCTCACCGCATTCTAACTTCAGAGCAAATTCAGTAAAAAACATCATTTTATCTGCATCACTGTTTCCACCTTCATGTGCAAGTTGTGATGACAAACAGTAAAATTGAAGAGTTGTTGGGATTCTTGCTACTTGGAAATGGAATTTTGGCAAAAAGTGAAGCCATTGAGTGGTGTTTCTATTTAGGAAGGACTTCCTTTGCATTGTCTCAAGGCGTTACTTGAGACAGTGCTATGACTAGATCAATAATTTATCATCTCAGAAACTTGTTCGACTGCATGCTTTGATTTAAAGTTTTATGGTTCCGCTTGTTAAGTTGAATTTTAGTTCCACTTGATTTCTAGATCTTTTGGGTGTTTTTTTTTTTAAAAAAAAATTTAGTGTTGTGTCTGGGTCTCCATATGTTCTGCCCCCTGCATTTTGTGATAGTTTTTCCCCTACTTTCCATTTGGAACTTTTTTGAAGGAATGAATTGAATTCTACAAAATGGCAGTTGAGCTGAAATAAAAATTTCCTTGTTACTTCTGATAGAATAGAAACAAAATAAAGTTTATCTTCTGAATTCATCTTCTGAATTCTGTAACAGGCCATTTTAAGTCAACTCATGAGCAAAAAATTCTACCAAAGTCGGTGCAAATTGATTATTATGGGAATCATTTTTGCAATTTGTTTCTTGCTTTTGATTTCAAGCTGGGTATTGTAAAAATTACGAAGACCATTGCTTATCCCAACGAATAATTGATGACCTACAAAGAACAAAGTTTATTATGAACATGAATAAAATTTTCCAAACCAAATGATATATGATCTTTGGATTTTTTTTTCCAGTGTTTTACCACCTAAGTGTGTTTCACGAGTTTGTTCCAGTAATAAATTGTGTGTCTCTTTCTGAATTGGTCTCTTGATGGTCGTTAACACCCTTCAATAACCCAAGTTTATATGCATTAGTGTTGTGCTATGCCACTTATTTTTTATTTCATACTTTAGAATGGTGAGACTGTGAAGCATTGGCACTAATAAAGTGTGCCTTGGATTTAGTGTTAATATAGATAACTGCCTGTCAACTCCCCACAGAGGACATGGATTCAAGATTCTATTCATTCATATATGTCATATTTCAATCTGATGCATGATATATAGAAGCAAGTCTTTGTAATGCTGTTTGAAAGGAGAATATCATTTTGACATCTTAGTCAAACGAAAGAAAATCAATTGGTTACTAATAATCTCGCCTTCCCATGCTGTTCATTCTGTACCCATTAGCCACTTTTCATGGCACGCCACTTTGAAGAACACTTTTCCATTCACATAAACATAAAAAAACATGAAGGTTTTCTCTGGTTCCCTTCTTGTAATTTAAGAAAAATCTGGTGTGTCTAAGACACTTGCAGTTATATGCTGTTAAATTCTTTATCAGCATGTAGAAAATTTTGCTTATGTGTTTCTCCCTTTGGGACTAGTATTCAATGTTCAACATGCAGAAATACTAGCCTTTGGAAAAGTGGGTTTGATTCATTGTTTTTTTTGCCCCCTTTATTCGGGTTTGGGATTGACATCATGCTCTGGATTTTGCTGCAGATTCCGGTGAGCAAGGTCCAAACGTATGGTGACTTGTGCAGTGTTTTGATGAAGAGAATATTTCTATCTGCACTGCACTTCCGAATTAATACAAGATACAAGGTTTCTGCTGGTCATGTTATATATAGTTTGAGCCTTTTGCTGCACTTGTTTCTTTCCTTTGCTTTCCTATTGGTCACCATTTAACCTGTGATTGGGTTGGTCTCTAATTGTTTTTTCCTTATATATCAATTTTAATTTGTTCTGTTGCTTTACATGTGTGTTTGTTTGGGAATTGCCTTTTAGTAAACATAGATTATGAATGATGATGGTTTTATTGCTGACAAATGCTTAAGGTTTCTTCTGACTATCGATCATGAATTTAGCTATGCTTTTGTTTCAATGAGCAGGATGAAAGTCAATGCAAATTTAACAATTAAGATTTTAACTCAAACATATAGTAATTCTGCAGACTGCTGGTAAAAAAATTATGGAAGCTGGAAAATTGTCAGGATGAAAGTCGGTGCAAATTTAACAATTAAGATTTGAACTCAAACATATAGTAATTTTGCAGACTGCTGGTAAAGAAAATGACGGAAGCTGGAAATTTGTCTATATTGTATTGATTTCTGTATGTGTAGGTCCATATCTCTTAGTTTCATTAGCCCTCCCAAAATTTTTGTTAATTTGTTAAAATTTTCAGAGTTCAAATCCACCATTCACTTCAGTTGAATTGGATCATAGTGATTCTGGAAGGGAAGGATGCACTGTCACAACTCTTACAGTGACTGCAGAACCCAAGAATTGGCAAAATGCAATTAAAGTTGCTGTTCAGGAGGTTCGTACTTTTCTGTTCTTACTGTCTTCACTCTCATTGCTACTGTTAATGCAATTCCATTGCATCAATTTTTTCGTAGCTATTTTCATTCAGGTTGGAATTATTATCAGATAACAAGCTCTTTTTTTTTTCTTCTTGTTGTTATTTCCCTTATTTGCTAACTGTAGAAGAGGGCATGGTTTTTTGTTTAATAAGATTACATTAGCAGTTGCAACTATTAATAGTAGTCTTCAGTGGGCCATGCATCTATTTGTGTTTTTTTGGCAAAAATTCTGGAGACAGAAAGCATTGAATCTTATTTGATGCTGCTGCCAACTTTGCTCAATCAAATTTAGATCTTCCTTTTCTCATCTTTTCCTGGTTAAAATATTTTATAGATTTTGTTTGATGCAGGTTCGAAGGCTTAAAGAATTTGGTGTCACAAAGGGTGAATTAACTCGCTATATGGATGCACTTTTAAAAGATAGCGAACATCTGGCAGCTATGATTGATAATGTATCATCTGTTGATAATTTGGAATTTATCATGGAGAGTGATGCTCTTGGCCATACTGTGATGGATCAGAGACAAGGACATGAGAGTTTGTTTGCTGTTGCTGGAATGGTCACACTTGAAGAAGTAAATTTCACCCATAGTGGCCCTAACTATTATTGCCTGTTGTGCACACTCTTATCCCTGTAAAATGAAATTATGTAACGTGTGTGATAGTAATCCAGGAAGTCATAACTTCATCATTGTCATGTGTGCTTATATTTTGATTTTGACTCTTACTGTCGCACCTTTTCCCCCCCTTACGTTTCAGTATATAGCCTGAACTTGCTTTAGAACTGCCATGCTATTATTATTATAGAGACTAATACAGAGCCATAGTTAGTATTGTGCCAAGATACTATAATCTAGAAGATAATTTTTCTAATGGTTTTGATGCTTCACAAATTTTGCCATTAACATTTATCTAATGCCTTGATTTCTTGTCTCTTAACTTTAATTTGTTTGTTGATGAGGTTTTATTGGAAATATTCGTGGTTATTATTGTGATATATTTGCCTTTGGTAGTAGATGCTTTGTGAATGTAATGCTTTTTTGCATAGCCTGGTGTGCTTTCTGAAGTTTTTGAAGTTGAGAATGAGGATTTTGAGGTTCCTTTGTATATCCACTCTTTTGTTTGTGAAATTATTATTTTTTTATGACCTTTTCTAGTTATTTTAACTCTCTCTCTCTCTCTCATAGGTCAATTCTATTGGTGCCAAGTTATTAGAATTTATCTCTGATTTTGGAAAACCTACTGCGCCCATTCCTGCAGCAATCGTTGCATGTGTTCCTACAAAAGTGCATATTGATGGATTGGGTGAAACCGAGTTCAAGATATCCTCAAGTGAGATTACAGCTGCCATAAAATCAGGATTGGAGGAAGCAATTGAGGCTGAGCCAGAGGTGTCCAAATGGAACTTAGCATGCTTTGTTCTTTTTACTTTTTTTTTGGTTTTTATATAAACAGCCAGTTATTGAAATAAACTTCATTGACAAGTTCATTTATTTGATTCTATGTGCAGCTTGAAGTGCCAAAAGAATTGATATCTTCAACACAGTTAGAGGAGTTAAGGTTAGAACGTAGGCCATCCTTTGTTCCCTTACTTCCAGATGCAGGCTATACGAAATTGCATGACCAAGAAACAGGCATCACTCAGTGTCGTCTTTCAAATGGAATTGCTGTAAATTACAAGGTATCCTTATGCATGTTTAAACGATCTGTTACTGTAGTGTAACAGTGCTTGCGGTATTTATTTATGAAGACATGTTGCATTTTGGTTTTAATCTTCACTTCAAAGCAAAACAATACTTCTTGTCTGTTCCATCTTTCATCCTCATTTTTTGCATCTGGATGGTAATAAAAAACTTGATAGATACATATTGGGAATATGCTTAATATAGCACCACCTATTTCAATTTTAGTTTAATCCCACGCTGTGTACAGATATCCAAAAGTGAATCCCGGGGAGGTGTCATGCGGCTTATTGTGGGCGGGGGCCGAGCAGCTGAAAGTTCTGAGTCTAAAGGAGCTGTTGTTGTGGGTGTTCGAACTCTCAGTGAGGGTGGTCGTGTTGGCAGCTTTTCGAGAGAGCAGGTAAGTCTAGTACTATATATCATGTTTCTTTTTAAAATTAAATATTAGAAAGTTCATTGTGTGGGTTAGACTATTGATTATGAAATGAATGTCAAAAAGAAGTCATCAATATCATTTTTACTAGCGGTGCTTGTCCTCTATTTCGTCTTATTAAAATTTTCAATTTTTATCTGAAAGATCTGCCATAAGAAAATCAGGTTAAATGGTAGTGCAGGCTGGTTGTTTAGACTTGAGGAAACCTTGGATAATCTTTTTGCTAAAGGAAATTACACAGTTATGGTCCTATTAGATTACAGTCTTGGAAGGGAGAATTTGGAGACACTCCTACCCTTTATGGTTTTTAATGTAGAGCGCGCACTTGAGAATTGAACATGGACCTTTGTTGTGGCAAATTCCCCTATATTTTTAGATCAAGATAAAAAAATTGAAACCAGGATGAGGCTGTATGAGTTATGAACAGCAATAAAGAGAGATCTCAAAACATAGTGAAACTAAGCAGCAGTTTAGATAGACTTGTCAAGAATATTATCAAAGCCATCAAAACAGATAAATAAATAAATTGTCTGAATTATAGGTGACATTTTTCTTCAGATATGATTTCATGTTGCATATATACGCTTTTTTTACAGAGCAGATCTTTTGAAGTTTTTGATCAGTAAATTAGCTTTGATAAGGAATCATTTGCAGACTAGGATTTATTGCAGTTAAATACTTTATGAAACATGAAGAATTTTGGAGGAAAAACATATATAGAATGTGATCTGTGTATATGAATATGCTTGTGTTTAATAATTCATTATGGGTCTGAGAAATTAATATTCTAAAGATGAAATCATAGTCAAAATCTTCAATTATCAGGCGTGAGTGTGTTAAGTATAATGGATTTCCAGTTTTTTAGAACTGCTGCTGCATTATGTGAAGTAAGCTGCATGCAATCATTTTTTTTTATGCGTGCTGGGAAGTTTTCTCAGTAGTTCATTTTACCCTCATTACTGTGCTATATGCTTCTTCAGGTAGAACTTTTTTGTGTGAATCACCTAATAAATTGCTCTTTGGAGTCAACTGAGGAATTTATTTGTATGGAGTTCCGCTTCACTCTGCGAGACAATGGGATGCAAGCAGCATTTGAATTACTTCATATGGTACTTGAGGTACCCCATCAATAACCAATATATGCTGACCAGTAAAAGTTTAGTGTCATTTTTAGGTGGTGTTTGGTTTTTTTGGTTGCTTTTGATGGATGCCACAGTGTTGACCTCATATACTGATATTTTGATGCCTGAAATTGCTGAATCCCAGAATAGTGTCTGGCTGGATGATGCATTTGACAGAGCAAGGCAACTCTACTTGTCATATTTCCGGTCCATTCCCAAAAGCTTAGAACGGGCAACTGCTCACAAGCTCATGACAGCAATGTTGAATGGGGATGAGCGGTTCATTGAGCCAACCCCACAATCATTACAAAATTTAACACTGAAATCCGTAAAAGATGCAGTGATGAATCAGTTTGTTGGTGGAAACATGGAGGTGTGTGATTATCTGCTTGTTAATCCTGCATATCACATCGGGAAACAGATATTTCATCATCTAAAAGGTGCATGTCTTCATTCTTCAGGTAAGTATTGTTGGAGATTTCTCAGAGGAGGAGGTTCAGTCTTGCATTATTGATTACCTGGGCACAGTTAGAGCAACAAGAGATTCTGATCAGGAACAAGAATTTAATCCTGTCATGTTTCGACCATCCCCTTCTGATTTGCAGTTTCAACAAGTGAGGATCAAAACAATTTTTATTACTTGAAAATTCTCACATTTGAGAATTAAAATGCCAGGAAAATCTTCATGCAGAATATTGTTAGTATGCTTGCAATGAGCTGAGCTTGCTAATGACACTGCTCAGCTGGTTTGTAAACACGGCTTGTTTTAGAAATAAGGCTGAATCGAACAAGCATGTGCTTTACTTCAAGTCTCATGGATGTCATTCCGTGCAAGCATTGTTACTCATTAAACAGCTCTCTCTGATTTTTTTTTAAAAAACTTGAATTTATTTTGTTTTTGGAGTGATTGTTGTCCTGAATCCTTTTGAGGGTGAGATTTAGTGTTGGATTGAAACTGAGTCTTTTTATGTTGGCAAAGATTGTCTAGTAATTTAATTTGCTAGTGGTTATAGTCTTCAACTTTTCATTTGTTATTTGTAATTTGTATCCTTGTTTTGGGTTGCCATTTGAGATTCAGTCATAGGTTATGACTGATTGAAGATTAACAAGAAGTGAATTAAATAAGTTCTGATTGAAGATTAACAACAAGTGAATTAAATAAGTTCGGTTGAGCTGCCCACATCTAAGTTCCAAATTTGTGCTTGTGGAGGCTGGTCATTAAAACATGCTAGTTGATGTGTTCTGAGCTTGACCTTGAGCTGGCTTGTTGGAGCTCAAATTGAGCTCGAGCAAGTTTGGGCATTTCATCTATGTGACTGAGCCAACCCTGCAAGCAAGTACTAATTGGTTTGGCTTATTAGATGAAGCCCTAATGCGTACCAGATTCCTAGTTTGATTTTTTCTTTTTGAAGTTTATGGAAGTAACCTGGGTCATTGTGCATTTATATGACAAGAGCGCTTAGAGTATCTGTGCTCTTATGCAGGTGTTTTTGAAGGATACTGATGAGAGAGCATGTGCATATATTGCTGGTCCTGCACCAAATCGTTGGGGTTTCACTGTTGATGGAACAGACCTGTTCAAGTCAATGAGTGGCTTTTCGGTTGCAGCTGGTCAGTTTTCATTCTAGGAGTAAAATTAATAAATTTGATGTGTATTTTGATTCTTGTAAGATTTCTTAAGAGTTGTGAGGGAATAATGGAATGAAATTAGAAATAAAAAAGGGAAGAACTTAGTTGCAAATGGTTGGATAAGCTGTATGGCTGGAAAGATGGGGATAGGATAGTATTCCTTTCTTCAGGTGCTTTGAGGGAGTTTCTTTAGCTGATTTTCAGTGGAACTTGGCTGCTCTTTAATGATATCCGTTTTGCTTTATTATTTGGGAGGACAACTTATTCTCCAGCAAGCTTTTGTAGTTCTTTTTGCTGTTACTACAATCTTCTCTTATCTAAAAAATATATCCTCAAAAATTCCTTTTTGTTTAGCCCTTCTATCATGATCCATGTTAAGCTTATATTCGCGGGCTTTTTTATTTTTAATTGCTCTTCTAAAATCTGTGTGCAAAATTAATTGTGACAGATAATCTTGTAAATAGGATACGTGTCTTAGTTAATTCACTGCATTTTTAATATAGCATTCAAAGTATTGCAAGAAAAGGGTCTCTTTTCAGAAGGCATGGATTATATGGATAACCACTTGGTTTGGTTTCCAATGTGTCTATTGAATTTTCATGTTGCTTTTCTTTTGGATTGAATACTGTCGAGTCTTGTCTGCTTATAAAAGATGCTGGTTGACATGTTATAGAAAATGTAAATTTATTCAGGTTTACCTTTGTGAACATTGTCTGGCTCACTTCTGAACTGTTTCTCTGCATAGAAAGTGGAAAACAACTTTATTTTTTCCCAAAAAACTGAAGTGTGACTCATAATCTCAGCTGGCCAATGCTTTGCAGATGCACAACCAATATCTGAAACACAACAGATAGACGGGATGGATGTTCAGAAGGATATGCAAGGAAAACTTCGCTGTCATCCACTCTTCTTTGGCATAACAATGGGGCTACTGGCTGAGATCATAAATTCTCGGTGATTTTCCTGACAGGCTTGCTTAGAAAGCATTTCATCTATATGATATCACTGCATAGTTTAGCAATTCACTATCATGCGTGCATTAACCAGTGTTATTGTTTGTTTCTTTCTAGTGTTTGTCTGGACTGTTCCTGAGGGAATTTAGTCTAGTTGTATCATACTCTGCAAAACTGCCTCTCCATAGGATTGCTACCTTAAGAACAAACAAACAAATAAAAATGTGTGTACCCATCTAATGCTGTAAAATTACTTTGGGAAGTTAATAAAATTCAATATTGTACCATGGATGATCTGTCCATTCTACTCTTTGTTAACACTTCTTGACTAGCAGATGAGGCAGTAATCTTTTAGTTTTGAAAATTATGCAGCCTTGAATCTAAAATATTTGTAGCTACCATAGCTTTGAATTGTTGTATTTTCATGCAGCAATTCTTTGTTTTGTGCAGGCTTTTCACCACAGTTAGGGATTCTCTTGGGTTGACATATGATGTATCGTTTGAGTTAAGCCTATTTGATAGGCTTAAGCTTGGTTGGTATGTTGTATCAGTAACATCAACTCCAGGCAAGGTGGGGGTTCGTTTCCCTATATTCCATCTAATATTTTCTGTTAGTTCTGATGTATTCACTAGCTTTGGGTTCTATTAACATGCAGGTACATAAAGCGGTTGATGCATGCAAAAGTGTTCTTAGAGGGTTGCATAGCAACAAGGTTGCCCAGAGAGAGTTGGACAGGGTTAGATATTATTCAACTACTAGAATGCTGTTTGTGTTTTTCTGTGATTGACAGCATTTATACTCGGAACATAGGATTCATCGAAACAAACTTGTTTAATGGAAATGATGAAAAACTTTTCTAGAAGTTCGTTTTGTTATCCCCCTTCACAACAGCTTTTGCTTAAATTAACTTCCCTGCTGGGATTTGTTTTTTACTTTTCCTTAATAGGGGATATCTAATTGCATAATGGAGTAGAGTTGTCTTTTATATCTGCATGTATCTTATGTCTTGATGCACGTGTAGCATGTTTCCATTTTAACACTTCGCAATTACAGGCAAGACGGACGCTGCTTATGAGACATGAAGCTGAGATTAAGTCCAATGCCTATTGGCTTGGATTGCTTGCTCATTTGCAAGCCTCTTCTGTTCCGAGAAAGGTGAAAAACAATATGTTTGAAGCTTAGCTTTCCATCATTTAGCTCTCATCTTCCAACTAGAAACAAAGTATGACTTCATGTGACCTGTTCTTTATGGTTCTGGGGTTCAGGACGTCTCATGTATTAAAGATCTCACTTCACTCTATGAAGCTGCCACAATTGAGGACATATACCTTGCATATGAACAATTGAAAGTAGATGAGGATTCTCTGTATTCATGCATTGGGGTTGCTGGGACACAAGCTGGAGAGGAGATTAATGGTAAACAGCCATAGTTGAAATTATTCAATTTCCCTGTCCAATGTTTCCTCCTATTTACAGTGTATTTGATTTAATATAAACCAGAACAAACAGAATGCAATGATCATTGATTTTATGAACTGAATTGAAATAATTGAAATCTGTATTGATTTAGAAGCCAATTAACAAGGTTACTTAAAATAGCACATTAATTCATATATGAGTTGTCATGTCATTTTTCTTGGACATCAGGCACAAGGAACATCTTATCTTGTTTTGCCATTTCATGTTTGGATTTTTAGTGGCATATTCTCTTTGAACTGCTTGCATCTGTCTCTTTTTCATTTTTTTTTGTTCTCTCTTTTTTGTCCTCTCTTTTTGCTTCATTTATTTAAGAGCTTTTCTTAAATTGTTCTCCCCATTTGATTAACTCATACTTTGCAGCTCCATTAGAAGTGGAAGAAACAGATGATGGTTTGCAGGGAGGCATACCTGTGGGACGTGGTTTGTCTACAATGACACGACCAACAACCTGATCTTCCTGGATGATTTAATATCATTGATTGCAGTGAAACCTTTTTTGGGTAGTGTTAGAAGGTATGGTTCTTATTGGCATTAAATCTTATATTAATTATTTATACAACAAGGCCTGTTGCAAACAGATATAGCAAGTTGCGTCCATATATGGCTTGGGCCCATGCAATGAAATTAATAATTTTGATTCAAAGGTCTGGAAATTTCCTTCAAACATGCCAAGGCAGATGCATATATATCATATGTCATTGGTTGAAATGTGAGAGAAGAACCAATCTTTTTTCTCTGCTTTTCTTTTCCGAGTCCTGAAATATGATATTCCTTGTGTGGAGAATGTGGGTTTATGTCAACCCACTTTGTAATTTATCACCAGCTGCCTTGAATAAAAGACTATGTTAAACCTTTTAAGGGTTTTACTTCTGTTAATCATATTAGTTCATTTATTAGAATTAGGGACGAGCGAAGTTGAATGTAAGGTGTAAGGGTTCCGATCCATGTCTGTCACAGGATTCGGGTTAATTAGGGTCTGAGCTTGGGAGAAAGGGGAAGGTGTATCAGGACAGGGAGGAGGGTTTGTACCACCCTGCATTCCTTTATAATGATTTTTTTTTTTAATTACATCTCTTCCTGTGTTGAACACCTAAAGTTTGAGCATGCTGCTGAAAATTGCCATAGAATTTCCATCTTCACAGTTCCATGGTATAATAAAAGGATAGTATGCTGCATTTCTTGTTTCTACATGTTAACAAGAAGTAAAATCATCTGCAGGATCGTGGGCAGCTCTCTACCTGATTTAAAGGTCCGATCAACAATTGATGGAGTTGTCCCATAAAGCCTCTCCTGGACTTTCAGAACGGTCTAGAATGTCCTATCGAGTGGTTCAGGTATGTCAAATTAGATGCCCAACAAAAGTAGTTGTGGAGTTGCGCAAGTTGATAGGGTTATTTTGATTGCCAGCAATTTCAATCACTGGGATACCAAAATTTTTACAGATGTTTGTATAGATGCTGTTCATGGTGTCATTAGCCGCTTGAATTGATTATAGTTTACAGTCTACACCAGTGCCAATTGTTTCTATTGTAAATTAACCAATTTGGTGTACTTGATATGGGGTCTATATACTGTATGATTTTCATGCAAAAATTGTTGTTAAACTCGGGCTTGGTTGGGTGGGTTGGCTAGTTGATCCTCTAACCTGAATCGCGGTTTGGGCCAAATCAGGTTTCCTCTCAAACCAGTTTGGTTATTGACCTAGTCAAGTTCTAGTGTTCCGACGGTCAACTTCAACTTACAAGTTAGTTGATCTGGTCAAACTCAGATGAGATTGGTAGGTTAATTTATAGGGTTGTTTTTAAATTTTTTTAAACGATGTTTTAATTTATTTATTAGCCTACGTGGCATATATACACTAAGGGCTTATTTTACAGTGTGATATTTTTTAAATTATTTTGTACTTAAAAATTTATTAAAATAATATATATATATATATATATATTTTTAATTTATTTTAAATATTAACATATCAAAATAATAATTTAAAACTAAATAAGACTAAATTTTTTTTAGGGAATACCAAAGACCACCTAAGATTGTTGGTCTTAGCCATCCCTGCTAACTGAAAATTTAGCGAGCTAGGTCACGTGATTCTTGTTTTCTTTTATTTTTATTCCTGTCGTCAAAATGAACATGTATGATTTCACGCTCTGCTTTTTTGTTTTATTTTCCTTTTGACAGAAAAGAAAACGTTACCCTCAGAAGAACATATACCTACTGGAAACGAGTCACACAATCCACAACACAACAACGCAGCAAAGCCCTGGACGATAAGAATTAGAGGGTGTTTGGCTTGGAGGTGTGGTGTTTTTTTTTAAAAGTACAATATATTTAAGTACGAACTACACCTAACCATATCTTCAAAAGCTATAAAAATATACTTTTTACTTAAAAAAAGCACAAGCTATCTCTCCTCCAAATACACCCTTAGCGCGCGCTCTTCCTAGTTCCTCCTCCCCCTCATCCAAAACCAAAGGAGGTCGACTTGGTTCATGAACTCATCGTGAGTTGAGATTTACGGGTCAATTTTCAAACTATAATTATTTAAAAATAAATAGAAATAACATTGTTTTAAAAAAACAAAAAAAAACCCTAATTCAGACTATAATTATATAAACATTAATTGTAAATAAGTTTTTTTGAAATAAAACTCAATTCAAATTAAGTTTTTGTTCAACAAATTACTAGATTGACTCATCTAACCAGGTAATAACCATGCAAAGAACAACCCACCCACTCTTTCGAATCCGCGAAAATTCTCAAAGTACAAAAGCTGATGCGGCTACATTTCTGAGAAAAACAGAACATCCCATCAAAAACTCACACCTTCTGTCGTTTTCCCTACCACGTCTAGCCACCTCACGTAGCTCATGCATCTTTCAATTACGCGGCACGCCGTTGGTGCATGCACACCCACTACACGTACAACTTCTTAATTTGCGTGTCAGCCTCTGATCTCCGTCGTCCCCACAAACTCATTGCTACAAGACACACACGTGACACGCCTCCTCCCCTCCTCTCTCTCTATATAGCTCATCTGGTCTTATCACCATTCTCATCAAATTAAACACACCCGCTAGCTATGGCAAGACTTGTGAAGCCCTCAGTACCCTTGTTTGTTTTTCTCGTTCTCTACACGCTTCTTGTGTCAGGAGTGAGTGGAAACGGCGGAGGGATGGTAGGCGGGAGAGCCAAGGTGAGTGATGTGAAGACTAACAAGGAGATTCAGGAGCTGGGAAGGTTCTCCGTGAAGGAGTTCAACAACCACAGGAGCATGTACGGGAAAGGTGGTGAAGTTGGAGAGCTGATGTTCTCTGAAGTGGTGGAGGCACAGACGCAGGTGGTTTCTGGGGTCAAGTATTATTTAAAGATTGAGGCAACCACACAGAGTGAAGAGAAGCTTATGTTTGATTCGGTGCTTGTGGTCAAGCCTTGGCTTCGATCCAAGGAGTTGCTTGCCTTTGAGCCTTCCATTGGACTGAGGGTTTAGAGAATGAGAAACTAAAACGAAGATAATCAAGATCTTGAGGTGTTCAACTGTGATAATCAACTGTAACAACATGGGTTGAAGAGATTAAGTAATCTCTTTTGTCTTTGTTTTACGAGTCTGTATGTAATAACCATGTTCATATATGTTAACTGTGGGTGCTCAAGAAATTTATATGAATAAATGAAATAATTATCTATAGCCTCTCTTCTTAATTTATCCATCTGTCTGTTCTTTCTTAAATAATTAACCAAGCATCTTAGCAGCAGCATGCATCTCGGATTGGTCTGACCCGGTGAAATTCACTCGATCGCCTTTGTTTTAACCTGTTTGTTAAAACAAATCTGGAGGGAACGGGTTAGTTGACATCTCTAATTAATCTGTAACCCGGTTTTGCATCAAGCTTTAGGCTTGTTTTTGGTATTGTAATTCAGCCGTCTAGCTTTAAATTATTGTTTTTTTTATATAGTAATTTTGGATTGTTTATATGTTAATTTTAAAAATAATATTTCTTTAAAATTATTATTTTAATATATTTTCAAGTAAGAAATATTATAAAAACCAACTTTTATTATATACATATATAAATGATATTTTTAAATTAAATATTTTTTTATCATACTTTCAAACTAAAAAATAAAAATAAAAAATAAAAAATAGAGATTTTTACTATAAAAAAAGATATCTTTTTTTTTAAATAAAAAAACACTCTAGAATAAACTTTATACTATGGAATAGAGATAGTTACAATAGAAGAATATGTTATTGTCTTTTTTAAAAAAAAATACATATATTAACTTCAAAATTATTTTAAAAATTGATTTATTTTATATTTTTTAATTAAATATATTTTTATCTCTAAAATAGAGATATAGTTAAAAAAAAATTAATTGTAATCATTGCTCATATTTGATTGAATTGAATTGGATGCCGTCCTCCTCCGAATACCTATCAAGTATTCTATTGCTCATATTTGATTTTTTTAGCTGCATTTGGTTGAATTGAGTTGGGTGTCTTTCTACTCGAATACCTATCGGAGTATCCCCTTCGACTTGGATTTTTTTTTATAAAAATTTAAAGAAAAAAAAAATTTGTTAATTATTAAGTAAAATTTAGTTTATAAGTGAAGGTTGAATAATTTTGTTTATTTTAAGCAAAATTTTTCTCAATCCTTCAAATAGGATGCAGCCGCTTTCCAAGGTCAGCATCCCCTGCCATGACTTGCGCAGGCTGCTGCATTTTGGGTCTCCTCCAGTCAAGCTTGTAGCTTCAAATTGCCTGTTGGAGCTCATCACAAGATTATCAGAACGAAGAAGCACAAGTCATGAGGAATTAAAAAGAATATTAGGGAAATTAACTGAATCAGGAACTGCCTGTTGAATTATAATTACAGTCAAGAGGCAAAGAGATATGCACCGAGGAAAACATTGAACATAAAAAACACTGCTGAGTCTCGTTCTGTTTCATCCCCTGATGATGACGATGAAATTGAAGACTTCAGATAAAATCACAAGTCATCTGGAAAAAAAACCTCCTCTACAGCTTCCTGCACCTAAGACGCTATCATGTCCAACAATAATTGTTAACACAGGCATGACTCCACAAGAGCCATATCGCATTACTAGAAGGAAACGGAACAAGGGAAAAGGAAGAAAAGAGAGAACTGCTGGTAAAACGACGCTACCGGCACTAGAACACTCTTCAATGCTAATACTAATCTGATGAGCCATACATATGTACTTTTAAGTCCACTAAAGTTCAAAATTACACCGAGCACCATGTAGGATAATATTGTGAAGGTGGTCAGAGTTCAACAAGCACAAATCTTTACTATAGCTAGTTCAGTGGGGAACCATCCCGCATGCATCAACATTCCTATATTCTATAGCCAAAGGCTCTTAACTGTCCTCGTTTACAGATGAACAGCAAACAAATTGTGCCCAGTGTGGTCTTCCCTTGACTTTTTTCTTCTCACTCTTAATATCTGCAGGGTGCCTTGCTGGAAGACTCCATGTTTTCTCTTCATCCTTGACAGGCTCACCCACAGGTTCTTGAGGAACCAGAATCGGGCTCAATGTTTTAGGTGAAGTGCCATTACTATCAGCTGCAGGGTCACCTTTGTCAACTGGGATTTCCTTAGCATCTGGAGACTTGGATTTGGTTTCCATGTTTGCCTTACCCAAAAGGATTTTCGGAGCATGTTGTGGGCTCTTCAAGGGAGGGTGTTGTTTCCCCGTGCTCCAGTTCGTGACCTTGGCCATAATCTTTTCATTCTTCTTTCTCCCCGGAGAATCGTTAACAACATTAGTAATGGATGGAAACCAACCAGCTTGTACAGAAGCAGCTTTTGGCTGTTGAGGGTTCTGTGTTGTCTGGGCTTCAGATGCATCGGCTTTCTGGTTAATCCCATCTGTAGGTTCAACCAATGTCATGAAAGAAGGGGCCTCAAAAACATCTGATTTATCAGCATGTTGTGTCTCAGAAGCAGCTCTCAGTATCTTCAAGGTGGCTTTCTCTGCTTCTGATAATGCTTGGAAACCATTTGATGGCGAAGTCTCAGCATCAAGAATAGTCGGTATATCCGATTGGGTGGAAAGCACTATTCCAAGGATTAAAAATCACAAAATAGATTGAATTAATGAAAACAAGACAACTTGTTCTGTTAATGTATAAAAATAAAATACATATGCATATAACTAGTAGCATCATGGAAAGAATGGTTTGCAAACATGCTTACAACACATGTTATCAATGCTCAAGGAGCTCATCCTAATCAATTTTAACCAATAAAATGAAACAAGGAAGCAATTGTAACAAGTGTTTGTTTGGGAACTATCATTTAAAACACCTAACAAAATTAACTAATCTATGGTGATTCTATACAACACTTTATATTATGCAAATGCAAGATATTAGGGGGCTCTGGGTCCCAATTACTCCCTACATTTCACACCTACAAAAGGTAGATAGAGATGGTAGATCCAAATCCAAGGTAATCTGTTATTGAGTTAACTAAAACAAAATTGAATTGCAAATGTACCTGAAACGGAACCCCAATGAGCTTCCAAACTATCAGTTTGGCTACTTGAATCAACTGAAAAGTCAGTAGCAGATGCAACAACCTGTTGTGTAACTAAGTTATTATCACCTTCAACAGGCAAAAAGTCAGATGTGTTCCCAGATGCAACTGCAAGGAAATCTCTGGCATGACTATCTGCAATAGGGGAAGGGTTTTGAAGGGAAGATGTAATCTCTGGAGGAGAAACAAGAGGCTCTCTCACCATTTTGTCTTCAGAAGACTCCCATAATACCTCAACATCTCCACGGCCATCTGATTCAGCAACTGTACTAACTTTGCCACCATGCTCTTGTAGATTGGCCATACTATTGCTTTCAGGTTCCTTTTTGCTATCTTGAAGCTCCAACACTCTACCTAAATCTATGTGTTGATGTTCTGACAGCTTACCCCCACACACATTAATTTCATTCTCTGAGGTAAAATGGTATTCAACATTGGCAGCAGATTCAGGTGTTGCTTTTGGCTCCCTCAGGAGATTTTCCTCACCCAATCCAGGTACAGAATCACCCTCAGTTTCAATTTTAGACACATTGCATCTTTCTATTTTACCCTCTTCATGAGCATCAGCATTGACATCTCCAAGTACGCTGTTCCTTCGATCAACTTGCTCGGCGGGAATACTAGCATGTCCAGAAGTTGGTATTCTGTTTTCTGCACAATTCTCCACTGCATTTCTTTTGTTTATGTCATTTACAGCTATTTCGGAACTTTCAATTTTATCTTTATCATGATTACCAGTATCGTCTAAGTTTGTCTGCCTGACTTCAGCATCCATTGGCACTACCAGGGTGTTAGTAACAGATATGGCGTTTGTAGTGTGCTCTAGATAACTCGTCAGAGATGAAGTTTCACAATGATCACGAGGTACTTCTTCGGGAGATTGAACAGAAATGCTCTTCTCCAGGTCACCTACCACAACATCTGTTACACCAACTTCTGATTTAAGGGGCACATCATCTTCTGCTTCATCAGGCAATTCTTCAACAATAAGCTGGCTGGCCACACCTCTGTGTTCAACATTATCATCCAAAACATGCAAATCTGATGTAGAGACTTTGGTGTCCTTGATCAATGGCCTTGAATTAAAACCAGAAGGATTGTCCTTGGTGTCAGAATCCTTAACATTATTAAATACTTCAGATGAATCCACATTTATAAGTTGGGGTAATTTCCCTCCTTCATGGTCTTTAAAACCTTTAACCATGTTCTCAGCATCGGCTACCACAGGAAAGTCATGGGGAACTATAAGCACATGCACATTTTCATCCCCTCCCCCCTTATTATCACAGCTCTCTGTTGAATTGACATAATCAGTCAAGTCCATTTCTTGAACACCACCCCCCTTGGTCTGAGCAGCATCAAAAGAAAAATCAACAGGTTCATCCGATTTAACTTCAGAGGTGAGATCATTTAAAGACATTCCAGAGGCTAAAACATCTTCATGGCCTTCCTTCAATTTAAGGGATTCTGCAGTAGGCACAGGCTCTGAAGTTACATCCTCCATCTTCTGCAACTTGGATACCATCTCAGATGCTTCCCCTGCATCAAGTTTAGTTCCTTCATATCCTTTTGCATCAGTCTCTGACAAATCCTTTCCAGAACCAATCTTATTATTCTCTTGTGATGCATCTGTTTGTGTTTCAAGTTTGATGGGGATTGAGTCACATGCAGAACCTTCATTATCATGGCTATACTCAAAGCCAGATTCTTCATCTCTGCAATCTATTAAAGGTCTAGTCATGAAGCCAATGGTAGAATTTGAGTCATGATCTAGGGACTCTTGTGCTTTTCCAGACAGATTGCATACTGGAGCTTCAGTACTTTGCATTTGGATGGGGTCGGTTGAATTGCTAGGAGGTGGGCCGGTAACTGCATTATTTCATAAAGTAACAATCTTCATACATAGACAACATGCTCGCTGATATAAATTTTAACAATCCTATATCCACAAATAATCTGTCTACCCCCTTTGTTTTTGGCAGGCGGGTATAGTGAGTCCATTGTTAAGTGACTGCGGGATATCAATTAATCCACACATGGAATTACTCGTGCACATACACTCAGAATCTCATTATTTTCCTTCCTCGGAAAAGAAAGGAAAAGCAAGAAATCATAATTGAGTTTCACAATCGTCTAAACCCCTAGGTTTAAATAAATGTCATATAGACAGTTAATGACTGAAGCATCATATTCAAAACACACTGTAAATACAAAATTATTCAGATTCAAGGAAATACAAGATGATTTGAGTTTTCCCAGAATCTTCTTGAAAATCTATGGTCAGAAGTGATGTTCAAAAAATTAAAATTAGTAAGAAATATCGATGGTGGAGTACAAGAGAAAGTTTCCAAAACGAGCCCACATCAGAAGTTATTTTAACTCAATTAAAAACCAAAAAAAATGGAATCCACAGATATTGTCCTGTGTCCTACATGCATGCACAAATGATTTACCTCCCCTGTGAAATGAAGCTAAAACAAGCATGTCTCACAGCACCATGTTACACGTGAAGATATAAGATTAAAATCACCCCAGAGAGTTCTTAAATGCCTAAATTACACGTGAAGGTATACATATTCCATGAAAAAACACAATTTTTCAGAAAGAAATATCTCCATTTGATTCCCTTCCATTATTTAATTTAATCACACCTTAACTTGTTAGTTTTCCTAGGCAAACCACTCAAATCCTGTGCTATCAGAACTCTTTACAACCAAGTTACAATATGACAACAAAAGTTGAAAGGAGAAATTAGTTACACACAGCAAACCAGATGTAATCCAAATATATACAATCCAACTATAAAACCCCTATGGCTTCTCGTTAACCAGTCTTCCAAGTGAGACATGATTGTGCCAAAAAGCTAGAAACGAAGCTTGTCAAACAAGAGCCACCAATGAGCTCAATGGTCATATCTAAATTTCTTGAATCCAAAAGGTGTTTGCCACAACTAAACTTTCTCAAGTACCCCACCTATCAATCCAAGATCTCAATTGAGGTTTTTGTCTTATGTCCTAATAAATAATTCCACTTACCACCATATAGCACGCTCCATGGATGCCTAGTGGCTTATTTGACCCAATCCTACCCATAACTTAAAATGACTCCAGCATACTTGAGAATGCACTCAGTGATGAACTTACAGGATTAGGAAATGAAGCCTATTTAATAAAAAAAAAATAGATCGAAGCATCTTTTACGTGAGAGAGTCACAATAAATTACAGGACAACTCCAGACAAGCATTAAATATTGCAGCTATCCAAGTACAAATCAATCATGTTATACACTCAGATGCAGAAAAAACAGCTCAAATCAATAAATTATCTGGTCCCGTTGAAAGCTTACCATTAATCGAACCATCCTTGGATGTTTGAGCAGTGGCTTTATTGAACTCCAGGCCAATTTCCTGTTCTTTAACATCCCTATTATGCTCTCCCGTCACCGAACTGTATCCACTTTCAGGAAATTCCGCAACAGCATCCTTAAAGACCTCGTCTTCTGATCTATTTGATATGTTCCCTACTCCGCCACTACCCTTCTCGTTACTACTTCTCTCCAAACCTTTTGGACCTTGCGCAGCCAAATTAACCAGTATTAGTTAAGAAAAAAAATGCAATGCTTCTCCCGATCAGAGACGAAGTGCGAATCTTTAATTCAATTTAACCTTGAGCAGTCTAAGGCTCCCTACAATGAAGTCAAGCATCCACAACAGTAAATCCATTCTCTTCCTAAGTTTTATGGGGGGAAAAAAACATGATTCTATAGCAAGAATTCTCACTAGGGGTTTCAGGTTCTTCATCAGAAACATTGTCATCATCAGAAAGAGCCGAGAGGGAAGTCTCCTCAGAGTCAACAACCTTGTATCCTTCAAGAGTTCCACATATCTTCTTGTGTGCACGCTTGCGTCTTGCACTTGGATGTGGTTTCGGAAAGGGCCACCCACATCTGTGACACACATGAACTCCATGACTCCCATGCCCTGCAAGTTTCAACAAAAACCCACATCACCAACCATCCATAGGGACCAACCACCCCAAGACAACTTCACAAAATAAACAAAGAAAGTGAATTTCCACAGAATGTGAATAGAAAAACACAACCCAGAAATCCTTTACCACAGAAAAGCTGAAGAAACCCAAAAAAGACACAAGATTTAATACTAAAGAAAATGAAAACCCATGGAAATAAATAAAACAGGAAAGCAAGAGGGTAAAATCAAGAATGGAACCTGGTGTATGTGTATGATTCTTTCCGGGGTCTTGGCTATCCATTTTCCAAGTCGGAGAAAGAAAGCGTGAAGGTGTGAAGTAGTATACAAAGAAAGACAAGAGTTGACTATAGGCGAAAGCAGAGATTTTTATAAATAAGAAATAAATGTGTGTCCCTTTTATTTCTTTTAATAATAAAGATATTCTCGTAACAATCTTCAATAAGCTATTCGTCATTAAAATTATATATTTATAAAAAAAAATATTATATTTCAATACCAACGAACACACATTTCTCGTGTGTGGTAGTGTTGTAGTGGTTGTTTTTTAAATAGTTTTTCATGCTAAAATACATGTCAATAATATTTTTTTTATTTTTTAAAAATTATTTTTAATATCGGCATATTAAAATAATTTAAAAAATATAAACTATACTCAATTTTAATAAAAAATAAAAATTTAAAATTTAATAAAATACAATTACAAACCCAATGAACAGACTGTCATCATGTTTGCAGCATCACAGGGCTATGCAACAGCCAGACATGGCAACAGGCCATCTTACAAACAAGAAATTGGAATAGCCTATTCACGCACTGCCTAGAAAAAAACCTTAGCAGCAACAAGGGCTCGTGTACAAGATTGTTGAAATAACGATCATCTTTCAGCTGTCACGTCCATCTTCGTTGTTTGAGAAGTAAACATTTCAGCTATATCTGCTGGTCTGATACGGAGCAAGTAAATCTTGGGAATCAGTCTGAGATGCCATGAGATTGATGAACGACACCTACATCAGCTTAGTGAACAGGTGAAATTGTAAAGTCAGCACCTCTTATTTCCCAAACAAATTCCGGAGAAAACCACATATCCGGCACATCAACTGTTCGATAGTATGGCGGCTTTCTGGCCAAGATCCTATCTCCAGAGAAGAATTCTTTCATCTCTATATAAAAAGCATATGAAAACACAGACATGACACGACACACACTTTGGAAGGCCCAAAAATAGTTCCAATCACTATATACACACACCTTCGTTATCTCCTGACACAAACCATCCTTTATTTTCATGGCTTCGCTTCGCTCCTCTTTTTCATTTCTCTCTTTCTTTTTCTCTCCACCACCTCCACCACCACTTTAAAAACAAACTAGAACACCCCACAAAACAATAATATGGTGAAATAATACGATGAAGGCAGCCAAAAATCCGAAGCTTTTGTTAAAAAAGAAGAAGAAGAAAGAAATAGTAAAGAAATTAAAGTTGTAGGTTCTTAAAGAGAGAAGAAATAGCCTGTAGCTATTCATAATTTTACGCCATAGACAAAGAGAGGGAGACGTCTATAAATTACAATAACAAGAAAAATCATAAAAAAAAAACTGGATTTTAATCGTAATGTAAGATCATGAGACTCCCTAATTTAATGAATATGTATATTCTTTTTCATAATATTTGACGTCACTTTTTTCAAGAATTTTAGGCTTCGCTTGTCCAGAAAATGATCGAATATAAAATCATAATTATTAAGCTAAATGATATTGGTTTGTGGTTAATTAATTTGGGGTCTAGTCTAATATTTTATTTTAAATTCTTTTACATATTGATTGGGTTAAATTTAAGTCATCTAATTATGATTAAACTTGCATGAGATTCAGACAGGTTAATTTAAAAAAATATATATTTAAAATAAAATCAATATATTTTCATAATTTTATTATTTTAATTTTAAAAAAATTAAATTATATTTTTAAAATATAAATTCAACTTTTAAAGTTGTATTTAACCTGTTTGAGAATGAAAGTATGATTGTGGTTGTTTTTTAAAATATTTTTATATAAAAATAATATTTTAAGATTAGCGGATTAAAATAATTCAAAACATATAAATAAATTAATTTTTAATAAAAAAATTAAAATTTTAAAAAACATAATTTACAATATATTCCCGAACATTCTAGATCATGACAACACAACACTATATAAGTATATTTGATATATATTTTCATGTTTGAACTATACAAAAAGTTTTAAAAAAAAATTAATATAATATTTTTAGATAAAACAAGAAAGGAAAAACAATTTAAAAAGAAAAACGACAACCACACCTAAAACCCAGCAGCAGAAACCCCTATCTCTCTGAAATTTCTGCCTTCATAAACCCTCCCTGTTTTCCCCTCTCCTCTCTCAAATTCTCCAAAGAAAATCATGAACTTCCTACCTAAGTCCAACGACCAACAAATTTTCCCAGCATCCAAACAAGCCCCGCAAATTGACCTCCACCATGCCTTTACCACTCTCCAAGACCACTGCTCTACATTTCTCCAAAACCTCTCTCACCAATTCCCTCTCTTCAATCCCAACTTCCAAACCCACGCAAAACAATCACTCGACACTCTTATCTCGCGCCTCAACCCCAACTCTCCCTTGTCCTCCAAGAACCCATTATGGGCTCGAATTCCTCACGAGCCCGTTAATCAACCAGGCACTTCCATGTCAACTGAAACCATTGAAGAGAGATTGGCTGGCGTGCCTGTGTATGCTTTGAGTAATTCCAATGAAGAATTCGTGTTGGTTTCTGGGCTTTCAACGGGGAAGTCTCTTGGGTTGTTTTGTTTCAAACAGGAGGATGCAGAGGCACTCCTTGAGCAAATGAAGAGCATGGACCCTGGAATGAGAAAAGGCGGCTCAAAAGTTGTTCCTGTTGCGTTAAACAAGGTGGGTTTCTTCTGTTTTGTGTTTTTTTTGCCGCTTCTGTTCCATTTGTCGTTTTTTCTTCTTCTTTCCTTCTGATTCTGTGAGCTTTTGCAGGTTTTTCAGTTAAAAGTTGATGGGGTGGCCTTTAGGTTGATACCGGAACCCTCACAAATCAAGAATGCACTTATGGTGAGTGTTCTGTAAAATTTGTTCCACTTTACTTCTGCTTGGATTTTGCTTAATGAGAAGAAAGCTCTAGTATGTGCTGTAAAACTTAATTTCCAGCATTTCAGCACTTTTGCTACCATCTTGATCTTAACCTGTGGATGTTTGCATGTCTGTAAGCAACTAGAGTTAATCAGCTTTTTTTTTATGCATTCTAGGAGAAAAAAGTTTAGAAATTAGTTTACTTAATCATGTGTGTTGTTTCTTGTAAACCTAGCCTACTTAAGTATTTTTGTTATTTAGGAATCTTAGCATAGCTACCATAAACATTGCACCGCTTTGCATCACGGTTTAGGTCACATGACCCAGGTTGTGGGGGGCATGGAACGGACAGTTGAAATTTAGGTACCAATCAAATTTTATTTTATTTTATTAAAATAAAATAAAATAAAGGTGAACGACGCATTGCCTGCCCCTAAATGAGGTAGATCTAAACTCAAGTATACATTTTGAAGGCTGAAGTTGAAGATCCATTTTTGTTTAACCACTTGGTATAATTGATTTATTTGAATTAATAATTTTGTTCTTTAAAATATTTTTTTAATAGGAGCATGCTATAACTAGCAGAATTAGCCAGTCTGATGAACTTGAATTGTTTGTCCATAGAACACTTGGAGTAAGTGTAGTATTCCACAATTTCAAATTGGGATCATCTTTCCCAGGTGCTCACTTTAAGATGATGTACTTCCTTGTCAAATCTCAATGCATATGTTTTATATTCATGCAAGTGCATACCAAACAAAAGTATTTAATAATCCACATTATTTATGCTGATATTTTTTTCAAGGATAAAAGCATGTTATCATATGATCTTTATTTGCGGAGTGCATTTGTTTTTCATATAATATTTTGCAAGAATTTATATATTTGCATTTTTCAGTGTCTGGTGAGGAATGAAATCGGTTAACTGATACTACTTCAATAGACAGCTTGAAAACATAGTTTATTTTGGGTAAATATTTTACCTCATGAAGATGCAGAAATATTTTACAAAGAACTATCAGGTCACTATCTCTCCTAGCGCCACCACCACCACCGCACCACTGCCATTGCAGACTTCGTTTCATTATCTTATCAAACCACCACAATCTTACCACTATTGTTACCACCACCATCTTATCACCATTATCAGTCCACTACCACTATTATCACTTTGTTATTTATATCTTTACTATAGCCCTCCTTCTCTGCTTCCACCACCATCATCTTATTACCAACATACAATCACCACCATGAGTATCATCACCTAGTTGACCATCATAACCAAATTTGAAGCATAACTTGTATTCTTTTTGTCATTACTTGCAAAAATATCTGTAAATATTATCAATGTAAATCTTTTTGTAAAATTTTCTCTCTATAAAATGTTATATGCAAAACAAACAGACCTTCATTTGAACACTTCTTTTCTGTGTGCGCTATTCATGAAACCTATAATTACCAACTTACTCTTCTCTTTTAATTTTTCTTATAAATGAGGGGTCTCTGTTTGTGTAAATGTACTTATTGATTGTATTGTGCTTATTTTGCTGTAGGAAAGAGAGCGAGCTGGTTTATCTGATGATTGCTTCTCCGGGGTTCCAGTTTTCCAGGTTCCAAGGACATAACCTGTCTTCTCATAAGTGTTCTCCTTCTGATATATTTATTATTTGGATAACTATGATGCTGCATAAAAAATTTGGGATTGTGATCAAGTGAATAATTATATCAAGTAGATGATAAATGAAGCATTTTTTTCCCATGAATTGTTGTTGAGGAAACTGAATCAATTTTGGGAATGAACAACTCATGCCATGCATTAACTGCATTGCATCCTTCATAGGGTAAGAATCCAGTAACTAACTTCGTCCTTGTACTGCTTGCAACTAGTTTCTTATGGTTAGAATTAGACGAAGTAAAGGAGATTTCTCTGGGCCTGATAACTTAGTTCTGTAAATATCTGATGTTTTCATGGCAAGGTAACAGTACCAGTATATTTCCTATCTTTACTTTAAAGCTTTCTTGATTACAATCTAGCAAGTACATGATCATATTTGCTAGCCATTTCTTTCAGTTTTCCTCAGTTGAGACTGAAGATATTGAACTAAATTAGTCGGTGAAATATACATTTGTTTGTCAACTTGCCACAGTTAGTAGGTTTCATTTCGAGATTGATGAGTCCATGGAGTAAAATCATAATTTGCTTGTCCTGATATCCCTCTTTACTCTTTGTGACACGATTTATTCTTTTGTGTTCCTTTTGTTTCTATATAGTTTTTTTTATCCTAGTAGATTTGAATCTGGTCAATGCTTGGTCGAGCCTTGGAGTTGCCACGAGTTGGCTTTTGCCCTTCGTCCACCATGGCTTGTTAGAAGATTACTTTTTTTTCTCTCTCTCTTTTCATTGAACTTACCTTTGGTCCATTGGACAAAACCCTTCTTTCATATTTCTTTCAGAGATTTCTGGACTATAAAAGTTTGAATCATTTAAATATTTTCTTTTCAGTCAAGGAGTTTGGTATTGAAAAGTCAAAACAGAAGCTATCGTCCAGTATTTTTTAGAAAGGTTAGTAAAGAAGATGACATTATTATTTACTAATATTCTGGTTAATTATGTAGTGGTTTCATTTTTCTTGCCCTGGTTGTTTTTCTAGGAGGATTTAGAAAAATCACTTTTAAGAGCATCCCGTGAGCAGCATAAAGTAAATCCTGCCTTCAAGGAGGGGGATATTGAGGTATTGCTTTTTTAGCCATCTTTTATTAGCATCGTTCATTTTCTTAGCTGCTTTTACTCGTATTATCAACTTTGTTTTGTAGGTTGCTGTTTTCGAAGAGATAATTAAGTGTATGAAGGTATGTTGACTTAGCTAACAAAACAGGCATGATACTAATTTTTCATTTTCAAGCTGTGGGTGATCATATAGAATATAAGGAACAAAGGAGTTTCAATAACAGTCTTTCTCATTTATTCGGGGTGATTTCATCCGCATTTTTGTTACAGCAATTCTTTTTGCCTATCTTCTGGAAATATAATACGGAAGATTTTAAATTCTGGGGCTAAAATGACAAGAAATAAAATTTTGCAGGAGGGTTCTGCTACAACTTGGGATGATGTTGTCTTCATCCCTCCTGGTTTTGATGTTTCAACTACTCCTGCCAAGCAATAGGCGGCTGCAGATGTAGGTGATGGTTCTCTTGTCGGTTAATTATCTTACAGTTATACAGCCATGCATTCAGACTTTAAAATATGCGGTTTCGATTAATTTGCTTTTGTTCATCTTTCATCTTTCTTTTGTTTCCAGTGTAATCATGTTTTACAACTTGGTGCAGACGGATGTATTCTGCTGCTGTGTGTTGAATCTAATTTGGTTGAATGAGGCATTTGAACTCCAAATGTAATGAGTCTTAGCAAATGAAAAAAGGGTGGTTATGAAAATTCTAAGCTCTAGCGGTAGCTTTCCTCTTTTCATATTCAAGTACGAGCCCCTTTTGAGTTAGTAACTCATATCTATATCAGTTAGTAACTCGATGGGGTGGCAGCTGAAACTTTAGATCTTAATCTCATTACACAAATGCGACAATATTGCACGCCCTCTGTCACAAGGAGCAGTGGGGAGGCTTTTTGTCAAATGGAAAATGCCATCCAAAGCCATCCCTTTGGGCCAGGTTTTGTGCAGGTTTTGCATTGGATTGCACACCTTGATCCTTATCAAAAAAAGGTAACTATGGGGCGTGGTCCGCTCTCCTCTATGAGATTCTTTTTATAGACCTGATATGGGAATGAACCTCCAAAATCCAGCTTCCAGGGTACTTGCCATCAGACATGGGAGTCTCTCCTTGGAGGTAGAATCTTATCTTTAATCCTACCAATTCAACACAAATCTTTGCCAAGTATTTTCTTCTCCTGTGGCTGTCACATAAGAAACTCAATCACGCCATTGAATTGAATGTTTAGACTCAAGATTGGTCAATTTAATTCTAGAAACAAGAAAAAACTAATGTGATTGCAATGGATTTCCAGAGCAATCGCTAAGATTTATCTTAACTAATCTAAAGTTGATCATTTTATATGTTGTTTCAATTGAAAAAAATTCCTTAAACTTTACCATGTGTTTGTCTCACCGGATTTTACCGGGTTAATCAAGTTGCGGGTTAATGGGTCATTTGGATTTGACCAAGTTAGTATTTAAAACAATTTTGAAGTGAAACTTAGCCTACGAGCTACAATGATGCCATGTAGCCCTAAACAAGACACACAGGAGGTAAAAAAAACAAAAACACAACGGGTTTGCACATTTCCAGTTCAATAAAGTAAGATTTCTATGTATGTACCAGTTCAAAGCAATGAGAAGGATTCCAGGGATAACAACAGAAGGTTGGCAAAGAGTTGTTGGGGCGTTGTTAATGGAGGAGACTTTTCAAGCTGTAAATCTTGATTCCATCTGCATACTTGCTGAAATGATCATCTCAGATTCTTGCATAGCTAGGTTTGAAAGATATGTATCGTTTGAAATGGGCATAAGCCTCCAAAACCATGCTTTCAGATGGGAACTTGGTGTTCCTGACAAGCTAGCCATACTGTAATCATTCTTAGGGCTCACAGATCTTTTCGAGGAAATGATGTGACGGATTTCCTGTGCCCTACGGTGCCCGAAGTTTCTTCATAAAATATCAATTGCTTGGACCATACGTAATCTCTCTAGACTCATTATTTGAACCCACCATTTTGGACGTTCTTCAAAACAAATTAAGTTTATATAGTTAAAGTTTGAAACTACAAGTTTTAATAATAAAAATTAACTAACTTTTGAATTTATATTTAGCCTAAAAACATATTTAATTGCACCGTATTATAAAGTAAAACGAAGGATAAGAACAAAAAGATCATGAAAACTACAGTATAACTTTTTTTAAAATAAAAAATACAAATTTAAAACATGTTTTCTTTTCTCTAACACAAATGAAGAATCATCATCTTCGAGGGGTAGCTGGCTTAATGAGCATTTCAATTCAAACATGAAAATTGACAGGGTTTAGCACAAGTGATTAGAACTTGTTCAAAGATACACAAAGGCACTAATTGAGTTCAGATTGTGTTAGTGCTTTTTTAAAAGTGTGATTGTGGTTGATTTTCAAAATGTTTTTTTGTCAAAATATATCAAAATGATTTTTTTTATTTTTAAAAAATTATTTTTGAGATTAGCGTATCAAAACTATCCTAAACATACAAAAAATTAATTTTTTAAAATAATTTTTTTATAAAACACGGTTTATATCGTTTTTCTCAATCGATACCTTAATTTATCCTTGTAGCTTGATGAACAATTCATGTTAGATTGTTTTTTAGAGGTTTTTTTTTTTTTTTTGATAGTTATGGAAAAAGCATGAGAATTGTTAAAACCATGATGAGAATGATGATGATGGTGGAAAAAATTTATTATGCTCCAACTATAACTAATAATACTTGCGACATCAGAAATAAATACAGAAAAAAGAGGAATAAATAAGAAAAAATCACATATAATTCCAAAAAAAAAATAAAAGCTTTAGTAATAGTTATAGCTTTAATATCATAGAATTTCTCAATGATGAGGGGGGGTGTTCATTGATTCAAACAATGGTATGATGTAACACCAACTACTATGATATATAAAATAATTACTTTTGATATTATATTGTGAAATGGAAAGAAAATTCAAGCTCAGCACGTGAATTATATTGTGAAATCTTCTTCGTTTCATCACCCATATTATCAACATCAAATCTATTTTCAGTCGGCCTCATTTTTTTCTTTTCCACAAGTATGTGTGAATGCGGTTGTAAACTGTGTTTTTTAAATATTTTTTAAAAAATTATTAAAAAGTAATATTTTTTATATTTTAGATGGTTTTGATGTACTGATCTCAAAAATAATTTTTAAAAAATAAAAAAATATTATTTTGATGCATTTCGGTACAAAAAATACTTTGAAAAACAACCGCAACTATATTCTCAAACAAGTGATGCAAAGTTCTTACGAACAATTATATGTGACCAATTACATGAAAATTAATTATATCAAATATTATCATCAAAATCCTTCAAGAAATCCCATGTATATTGAGTGTTTTGATCTTAAGATATAACAGATATCATAAATTCAATGGTTGTAATTTATTTTTTTCCATGGGACTAATACTTTACGATATATAAAAGTTAACGAGTAGCCTTGAAATTCCGGTTGAACATTATCCAAAAACATTTAATATCCATTTTCATTATATTAAGTCAAGAAAAAAAGAATATCCAATATCAAAATAAATTTGTATTGCAAAACAGATAATTGTAGAGATGGATTAGGACCATTGAGTGATTATTTAGGGTGTTTGAGAGTGTAGTTGTGGTTGTTTTTTAAAGTGTTTTTTACTCGAAAATGCATTAAAATATTTTTTATTTTTTAAAAATTATTTCTGATACCAGCGCATTAAAATAATCTGAAAATATCAAAACAATATTAATTTAAAATTAAAAAATTAAAAAAAAAATTAATATTTTTAAAACACAGAAAGAAACAATACATCAAAATGATATGAAAATATTAAAAAAATATTAAATTAAAATTAAAAAAATAATTTTTAAAAAAATATTTTTAATATAAAAAAAAAACAAGCATAACAAAGTTAAATAAATCCGGATTTAATTAAGAGTGTTTAAATAACAACCTAGGCAATTAATACTTTAATGGCCTTAATTCCATCTGCAGAAGCCAGTATCGTAAAGTATTCCAGGGCAGGAATAAATTATAATTAATGAGTGATTTGCCCTTTGATTCTCAGTGGACATCACGAGACTGAAATAAAGAAAATAATTGAGGAAATGCAAAGAAGGGATCGATCGTGACAAGAAAAATAATAGACGTTGAAAAATATTTTTGGCTAGCTAGCTGTTTTTGTTGCTTGTAAACATTTTCTGCTACCTATTGCCCTATCCTATCCTATCACATATATATATATATATATATATATATATATATATATATATATATATATATATATTATCAATTTTAAATTAGTGTATGGTGGATATTGGATAGATTAGTAGATGTTATGGTGTTGGTTTTGTAGACATTATTATATGCACCTACATGCTAAAATAATAGTTATAGAATACGGGTCAATCTAATGGGTTGATCTAGTAATTTATGAATTTTAAATTAGTGTTTGATATTTTGATAATGATTATGCTTTTAAAATATTTTTTATTCATGAATAATATTTTTCAAATTTATTTTAATATTTATTTAGACAAAACAACTTAAATTACAAGAAAAGTTTATAAAATTACTTTTAAAAGATGAACAAACTTGGAGAAGTTATTATAATAAATTTAAAGTCATGACATGGTTAAATATTTTTTTCTTATTTGCCCCATTTTGCTTGTTATGAGGAGTGGTGCTCGGTGTTTTAGATTATAGTTATTACATCCGGTTCGACTTCACTTATCAATTTAATGACTCATCGACCTAGAGCCTAGATCGAGTTGTTTTTTAAAACCAATTTAAGTATTGATTTAGTCAAACTTGAATCACCAAGTAGATTGATCCATGACCTAACTAAGCACGAGTGAGATCAAACCAGGTCAATTTTAAAACATTTTTTTTTATTTTTATTTAAAATAATATTATTTTATTAAAATAAAATAAATTTAAAATCAAAACTTGGATTAGTCTTGTGTAGGATTATGATGATTAGTCACGATAGTTATAAAATCATGCTCGGTCTGATAGGTCAATAAAGTGACTCATGGATTTGATATTCTGATAACGATTGTGTTTTTAAAGTGTTTTTTTATTTGGAAGTAGTATTTTTCAAATTTATTTTAATATTTATTTCCACAAAACAACTTAAATTACAAAAGAAATTATAAAATTACTTTTGAAAGATGAACAAACTTGGAGAAGTTATTATAATAAATTTAAAGACATGATATGGTTAAACATTTTTTCTTCTTTGCCCCATTTTGCTTGTTACAAGGAGTGGTGCTTGGTGTTTTATTATTATTATTATTATTATTATTATTTTACCTCACTTTGTATGTTAAAGTTTAAACAACAATTTTTTTCCTTCAAAATTTTTAAATAGCTGGAGTAGTGTCATTATAGTTATCATAACCATTGTTTTAAAACTCATCCCGTTAAGCTGGGTCAAGGACAGAATTGGGTCGAGTGCCAAAAAATAAAAAAATAAAAACTCAAGTTCACCCTTTAAAATCCAGTTAAAAGCTCGACTACAACTCATTAACTATTTTTTATAACAAAAATAATATTGTTTTGATTTATAAAATGAAAACAGGAATCAACCCAGGATGACCTGGTGACCCAAGCCTCGAGCCGAGTCAACTACCAAGCCAAGTTTATAACTGACATGCAGATTGATCCAAAAAAGAACCTAAACAGGTGGTTATTAGGTTAATAATTTTTTTTATTTAAAATAGTGATATCTTATTTATTTGTATAAGATATTGATTTAGTTAAGTTTCATCGAGTTATTAAAAATTTAGATAGACCAATTCGGTTTAGCTGAATCAATTTTTATTCGATTCAACTAAAAGTTTAAATTACATTAAGTTTCTGTCATGTCGGTAAGTTATTTTTAATAACAATGTTATCCATGAAAGTTATTCGATTAAATTATATGTACATGTTTGAAATCAAAATGTTGTTAATCATCAATCATTCAAATAAAATAAAAGATTCAAGATTTATTTATTTATTTATTTGAAACACATAAAGAATGTGTTGAGAATATGTTGGTGGGGGCCAAGCTAACTTCCATGGTGAGTCTGATGTCCCGTGATGATGATGTTGCGATTTGTTTTAGCTTTGAGATCATAGGGCCAGTAGGAGTCGTCACGCGTCTGCTGTGACAGACGGTCCAATTATAAACGGATATCTTTCAAATTCAAAGGGGCCCACCAATCATGAATAATGTGGATGTTGGCCCTACCCAAACCTAGCTAATCAGTAGCACCGCTCATTGTTTTTAAAAAATTAGAATGGGTTGAAAAATACTTTTTAAGAAATTATATAAAAATAATATATTTTTTATTATTTTAAAAAATTATTTTTAATTAAATAGCATAGCCAAACAACTCAAAAAAATTAATTTAAAGTTAAAAGAATTAAAAAAATAAAATATAATTAAACCTCAATATCAAACATCTTAAATAAAAATTATTATATAAAATCTGACTGGAATTGAATTTTAAATTGAATAAAAAAACATTAATCTGATAAAAAAATGATTAACCTGATCAAATTAATATGTAATCTGGTTAATTTTATAATAATCAATTTAAACATAGTTGGGTAAATTACAAATAATTTTTTAAAAAAATAAATTAATATTGTTAATTCAAATTGATTTATAGATTAAGCTCTTGTTTGGGAGTGCAACCCAAACAAAGTTGGCCAAAATCCAAGTTTTTTGTTTAAAATTAATTTTTTTTTATTTTTAATTTTTAATATGTTAATATAATAAATAAAATTAAAAAAATAACTAATATTACAAACTCAGACGCCCCCTTCAACTATCAACCCAAACTCCTTTTCAAAAACAGTAAGCCTGTTTAGCTTTGCGGTTGAATCTGCTTTTGATAGAATTTTAATTTTTTTTTTGGCTAAAATTGAGTGTGGTTTGTACTTTTTGAATTGTTTTGATGTGCTGATGTCAAAAATAATTTTTAAAAAATAAAAAAACATCATTGACATGTATTTCAGCACGAAAAGTTATTTAAAAAATAACCACTACCACACTGTCAAACATCCTCTAGAATACCAATTCTGAAAACTATGGGACTGCCCCTGCTTAAATGGTGTGGGAGCTGTCTTTAGCTGTTAATGATGGGTAGCAATTAATGAGCTAAGAGCAGCCAATTGTTGAGTTGCATTACAAACTCCACCTAATTAATTAATTAGTATTTTTGGACATGTAATTAAAGTTAACGATCTTGTAATGACAATATAGGATAATGTTATATATATATATATATGTGTGTATATATATATATATATATATATTAGTATTTTAACTTAAAGTAATTCATGTTATTTTTTTATATATATTTAGTTTGAATTAAGGTTTGAATCGACCCACCAAACTATCAACTAATTTCACAGGATCTTTACTTCAAAACGAGCATCTTTACTTTGCTTTAAACGAGTATATTTTGATATTCGATTTAAATTGAATTACTTTAAGTTAAAAACCTATTTAATTTTAACTATTTAGGAATATTTTAAATTTTGAAATTATATTTGTTTGGCATTGTGTTTATATTGCATAATTTATAATTAATTTATCTTAAATTTGAATTATGTTTGTTGAATATATATATATATATAAATAATACAGTTTCAAAACGGCATGCCAAAACATTTTGAAACTGAAATATTTTATTCTAATTGAAAAAATAAAACACCTATCAAAACAGAATTGACAATCTTAATTTTGATCGAATCATAATTTAACCCATCAAATAAACTCCATATTATTTTATTTATTTTATATTTAGAATCGACCTGTCAAACTCATCGATGAATCTTGGAGGATCTTTGCTTCAAAACAAGCATATATGCTCCTTTTTATTATTGATTTGATTTTTTTTATCAAACTGTTTTGTTGCCTATATGCCTAACTTTTATAATTGAGGTTGGCGCATAACTTTACTTTAAATTATATATTCCACGATACCGTCTAATTTACTTTACATAGGAATTAATTGTGACCAAAGAAGAATAAGTGGAATGTTTTATAGTATTATTTTTTTTTTAAAATTAAATCGTTAACATAATTAAAGATTCTTAGCTGCCTCCAGCATTAAGCCAATAACACAATCTCCCATTGGAGCTTTAAGAACATTATCATGAATGTCATATGATTGATTGTAAACAGTTGGAGTTGATTTAATGTAAATATTCTCTTTTTTTTTTTAATTCATGTCAGCTTTGATTATCTCGACTAATTTCTACGAATTTTATAGTTAATAATCAGATAAGTCTCTAGTAAACATCAATATTAGCAAACACAGGGCTCAAACTTGAAATTACATAATAAACAAATTCTTTTATTTCAAGCTCTTATTATTAGACTACCTACTAAATTTAAAAATAAAAATTCACTTTAAAATCTTCTCGATGATGTATCAACATGCGACAACGAATCGAGTGGAGGGAAAGCTTCTAAGACCTATGTGTGTATGCCAAGATTTAGAGAAGATTTTGGTTGCACAATTTCTCCATGTTGGACCATCTTCTTGGATAATATCTCCATGATTAGAGTCCCTCTAGGCTAGGTTTTGTAATCTACCATTACCTTTTCTACATAACGGTGAATTGAATTTGACATTGCATGGTAAGGTCACGAGACTTATAGTAAGCTAGCTAGTGTTAGTACAAGATATATAGGGTCATAATTAGTAGAAACTTCATGGGAAAAACTCATTTTCCACGCCAATATAAATAATACAGCTACTAGCCTAGATTATAATACTGTATTTGAAAATATGATATAAACCGTGTTTTTTTAAATTTTATTTTTTTTTAATATTTTTATATTATTTTGATGTGCTGATGTTAAAATAATTTTTAAAAAATAAAATTTTTTTATTTGATATATTTTTAAAAGAAAAGCACTTTGAACCGTCACCACCATTACAATTTCAATCATACTTTAAGTTTATAATATAAATAAATAAAACAAGAAAGATACACCTAAACATTTTCTTCTAAAAATATAGCTATAAGACTTGATTTGAAACATTTTTTATTTAATTATCATGTAAATTTATAAATCATCATATCAAATGATTAATTATTTTTATTTAAAAATACTTTTTTTTTTTACTTGGTTGAGTTTAATCAAGTCGCTATTTTATCTAATTTAATTAAAAATTTAATTTTAATTAAATTTTAAATTTTTTAAATTAACTCGGAAACCAGATTTAACCACCAGGGTTAGAATTATGATGAAAAATATTTAAACGGTGCCGTTTTAGTAGCAACATGGATCCAGCTTCAGAGCTGCTTGTCATGGCCGGAGTGAAAAAAATCAGAGGGTGGGTGGCTGAGATTTTACCAGGTGCTACGTGGCAAGATCAGGACGGGCAAGTGCAGCACAAAACAATGG
>Ga0325403_1000065_pt1 | contig 49462 bp, 37 predicted proteins | sample PopdelMetagenome_19_FD_205665 | JGI IMG/M metagenome (GOLD analysis project Ga0325403, IMG submission 205665) | Populus deltoides microbial communities from Bellville, Georgia, United States - Xylem-PdKOR-R4 | ecosystem: Host-associated > Plants > Phyllosphere > Stem > Wood/Secondary xylem... | reverse complement strand
GAATTTTCTCAATTGAATTATTTATTCTTATTATTGATAATCAGGTTTTACTAATTTAATCACTAATCTCTCTCGAGCATCAATGAAATATTTCAACAAGCAAACTTTATACATCTCTATGAAAATTCTGAATTTGTCATAATTCACTAAGTACCATAAAACCCTTAAAGATTACACAAGTTCCATAGATATCTTTATGTTATAGATGGCTTAGAATATTTCAAATAATAGCCGAAACAATTATCACTTCTCAGTCTCAAATTGAATCCCAAATCATGCAAACATTGGCCAAACATTTGTATCCATTTTTGTATGAATTTATAATTTAACAATTGCTCTGTATCAAATGCATGCAAATTTCACTTGTTTAAACTTGAACAAAGGGAGATCTTGGATTCAAATTCTTGAATAACTTTAGGTCCTCATTAATTAAAAGGTTGGCATGACTTTATATAATGACTTGATGATTCTTTCTCGTTATACTACGAGTCTAATCAATTTTTTTAACGTTAAAAAATATCTTGTTGTTGCTAATGTGTTTCATAGTAAAAAAAAAAAAAAAACATTTAACCATGTGAAGGTTGACCTGATATAACCCGATCAACTTGATGGGTTCAAAGAAAATCTAGATCATTTTTTAAAAAAATATTGAGATAAAAAATATTAGATTAACTTGGATCAATCAAGATTAACTTGTTAAATCCGTGATTTGGATCATAAAAACAAGATAACCCATATAAAGCAAATCAAAAGAAATTATAAAATCAAATTCTCAACCAATCCAATATTAAAGGATGAATTCGAAAAAAATCAATTAAAAAAATGGCCAATAAACAAACAACTCAAGTTAACCTCTCTTAGCCGCAACCCTGGTAATGAGTGAGAAATAACCTTATAAAAAATAAATAAGAAAAAAAATATAAAGTCTAATTTCAAATCAATTAAATCTTTAATGATGAAATTTAAAAAAAAATCAACTAAAAAAATAACATAAAAAACCGAGTTGATTTTTATAATCCACGATCCAGGTCTTAAGATTAAAATAAACAAACCCAATACTAAATAATAAAATAAAAAAAAACACTTTTCAAATAAAACTGAATTCCATCAATTAGGTTATGTTAATAATAATAATATGTCCGGGTTCCATGTAGAGCTGGCATGGCTTGATACAAGACGCCCCCAATTCCGAGTAATGGAGGATTAACTGTGATGATTAATCAAATTAATATTTTTTAAATGAACTTAATTATTGCTTGTAAAACAAATTGCAATTAATTAATATTTATGTATTTATATCGAAGCGTGCATGCAGTAGAGAACATGAAATAACAGGAACATTTTAGCGAATCAAAACGGTTTGCAAAGAGAGTAATGCCATAGAAACCAAATTTTATTTGAGACATGTGGCAGAATGACACTTACTAATTATTCTTATATGACATCAGTCATTTATAATCCATAGCACACATATTTTACCATTTATTGACACATCATTTTCTATGAGAATATAGCATGAAGAAATTTGTTTATAAATAACTTTTCTGAAAAAGCACAAATAAAAGTAATTCCCTAAAAGAAAAACATAACATGAGACGAAGATATAATTGTTATTAGTAATGGTGTTCAAGTCTATGTATTTTGTTTAGTTTATGATGAATTTCTTGATAAGATATGAAAAAAAATCTATTTTATCTTAGATTATATTTTTAAATATAGTTTACATTGAGTGTTAAAATTAATATTAGTATAATAATCGTAGTTATAAAACTTGAACCACCTAACGCACCATCCTAGAACCTAAATTGATCCGGGTTTAAAAAAATAAAATAGGGATTGACCCAACTCGACCTAATAAAAAACCCATTGATTGTTTTTTTTTTAAATATGGTCAAAATGATGTCCTTTTAATCTTTTATAATAAATGTTTTTTTTGTTAATCTTAGTTGACCAAAGTCAATTCGAGTTGTCTCTCTCGACTCATATTCTTAATCGAGTTTTAAAACTATAATAATAAATATTTTTACCTTTACATGTCTTAGTTAAATGATTTTAGAATTGAAAGTTTTTTAAAATGATATTTTAGAAATAATAAATATCTCTTTTATGCATCATGTTTTGAAATTATAGAAAATCATTCTAAAATCATCATAAAAACATATTTTTTTATATTGTTTTATCTTTTCAACCAAATATATTGATGTTACATGTCTTTATTTTTTCTGTTTGATGATAATAACTAAATAATCTTTTATCTTACATATTTTAGTTAAATAATTTTAAAATTAAAATTTTTTTACAGTAATATTTTAGAAATAATAAATATTCTCAGAAGAAATATCTCCTCTACACATCTTGATTTGAAATTATACAAAATCACTCCAAAATCATAAAAAAAAAAAAAACATATTTTTATCTTTTTCATCAAATATATTTTTCTTTTACTGTCTCATTTTGAGAGAATAACTAAATGCTATCTAAAATTTGTGTGCCGAATTTGATATCAAATGTCCTCTGACTATGATCCTATCTATGACTATATATGCAGAGGGATGAGGACCACATTGCATGCAACGTCAATGGCGTAACTCCCTGTACCAGAAGAACAAGTTCAATTTCCAAAAGAGGAAGAAGGCTAGGAAGGTAGCCTCGTCCATATTTGGCAAAATATGCCACGGTTTCAATCCTCACCGCCTAATTTCTCCAACATTGGAAACCAGCCACCAACATAAAATATTAGTAAATTGTGAATACCCAACATGTCTATTTCCAAGAAAGAAATACTAGTAATATCTAGGCAATAATTAATAAAGAAAAATAAAAGGCATACTAAAATATGCACTATAAAGTGGAAGATAATGCTTCAATAATGGCAGATGGACCTAATTGCACAGTTTCAAATGAAAAAGATGAATGGAAGCAAGTGCTAGTTCCCTCCCTCGAAGAACAACAAAATAAAAATATTGATGGCATCTTTTAATTTAGTTACTCCATATGATGAATATCTGTCCTTACCCACCCACTAGCTAGTCCTACATTATTAAGCATAAGGGATGAGCTTCTGCCCTAATGGTGCCCTTTGAAAAGCTTGAGGAACGAGATCTGAAAAAAAAAAAAAAAAAAAAAAAAAACACACCCAGTACCTTTCACTATATCATCTCTCCGTGAGGCCAGTTTTATTTGAGAAAGAAGAGATAATTGGACAGACACAAAGTCACGAATTAAACAATACTTTGTAATTAAGCAAGAAATGAACGAGGGAGCTAGAACACATGAGAATTAATTCAGAGAGTATTAACAGTTCCAAGTTTGGACATCTGCGAGACAATATCAGATGTTGCTAGCTAGCCAGCCATAGTTTAAATTATCCAAAGAAATCAAGTCTCAATTAACGTTACAAGAAAAAATCCCAAAGAAGACACAAATCAGATCAGAAATCTCTCTTTGTCTGCCCAAAAGAGGAGGAACAGATGCTTCTGAGAGAGGCAAGCATGCTAGCTGTAAATAGAATTTACATGTAAGAGGATGTTTTCTCCTCAACGAGAAACTGGATAGTATAGCAGTACCGACGAGGAGATTGGTATAATGTTGATTGGTCACCTGTTCAACATGTCTTTTATTTCCCTGCAAAGAAAAACAGGAATGCTGCCAGTACGTACTGGGTAACCGGCATTAAATACCAAAGTGTAAAAAATGTACAATTAATTCTCTACATTTTGGCACAATGGCAGTCATTATGGAGGAGATTTATTACGACAAAATTAAGGATACTAATTAGTTGATCATGTTACGACAAAACACGAGACAAGTATCAGGAGTCGAAGATGGTGTTAAGGTAAGAAAGTAGAACATTAACAAGAAGTGTATAACCTGTATTAATTAAACAAATTCTTTCTTCAGTAAATGAAAGCAATAGAAGGAAGGAGCTCCCTTCAGTCCAAGCACAGAAAAAGAGGGGATGTAAAATTATCTCCCGCATCATTCACACAATCACAGTAGCAAAAGAACATCCATTCCTCTTTTTTCTACTGGTGCTTGAATGAATGAGTCGGCAGCTAATTCAACCCCTTTCTCCTATCCATGAGTGGGCTGAAGGAAGCTCTCTCCCACCATTAATTAATTCTCTCTCATAACCAAGTAAATATGCACAGCAGTATGGATTTCTACCTAGAACACACACACCCCACTTCAACTACACTCATTACATTTATATATATAGTACAGTTTGTGCTTTTAGGAAGTGAACGCGGTTGATGATCAAGATATATATATATGGGCTGTGTATATTTGGCTGGGCGTGGCAGCTGGTGACTTGTTAATGAAGAAGGCAAGTAGAAGTTTAACTACTTGCAAATTTGATATGATCCAGGTCAAGACAAGTTACCCATTAAATCAGTCTTATCAAAGAATGTGACCTATTAACATGAGAGCAAAAAATCCTTCATAATTAATGCACAGCAAGAATTAATGGTTTTATATACCTGGATTAGGGCCCAAATCATTGTCAACAGTAGTGCAAAGCTAAAATGGAAAGCATCAACTTAACAAAGCTAAAAGTAGAGAGTAGCTATGGACATTCCCCCCATCTGGCTGCCTTCCAAACCCCACATCTTACCAACGAATGTGAAGAACGGAAAAAAAAAACACCCTCACAGCCTTCTTTCTTGTTTTCCCTTTTTTTTTTTAAGAAGTGAATTAATACAAAGAGATTTCAAGCATCTAAAATCTACCATAAAATGGAAGGTCCCATGAAAATCTATTTTAAGAACAAAACTCTGGTCTTAAATCATCCCATCATTACATAAAAGAACCGAAATAGGAAAAAAAAAAAAACATATTAACCGCATAGAAATTGTAGTAGAAGAGTAAATCTATTCTGAAAAAGGAAGAAAAAAAGAAAATCCAACATTTTGGTTCTTAAAATAGACAAATGAATCACCATACAGAAGTAAATCTACTTTGTTCATCATCTTAGAAACAATATTAAACGTTTAGCAAGAAATAAACTAAATATATAGAAGAGAATAGATCGAATACTATCCGTTATAATATATTATTGACATCAAGACAAAGTAAAGAAACCAGGAACTTACCATGGAATCATGGAAAAACAATTACTGAAAAAGCTTATGTTCGGCAGAAAAAGTTAAGAGATGATAAATATATGATCTAATTATCATGGAGAGTGTACATGTACATATATATTCGGAAAAGGTAACTTCACTGCTTGGTACCTCCATAAAGAATCGAAACCCTAAATCTGATGCTTTAGCAAAAACTCATTTCTCTCTAATTGTGTCTATATATACATATATAACCACTCTAAATCTCATTTCACTGTGCAAAAGAAAGAACAGTAAGCGTGAGAGAACTTGAGAGAAGTTGCAGTGTATTTGAAGGAGGAAAAAAGGGAAGAAAATGGAGAGTTGCACAATACAAAAAAAAAGAAAAAAAAAAGAGAGAGAAGTTGCTTTTTATTCAGAGGAAAAATGAGGGGTCATTTTCGTTATGAGAGTCAAGCAGGAAATTGACTCCAGATCTTAATAAATCTAACGAAGGAAAGAAAGAGAGAGCTACAGTGAGAGGATTTTCTTTAATGTCAGCAGGGGATTCTGTAGCAGACATAAGAGTGTCAGGCACTTAACCAAAGTGAAAGAGCTACTAGTGTTCTTTTCACACAAGGTATAACAACAGTGACTGTAAATATTTTTGGAAGGGAAACAGTTTCTTACTTTGACCCTCATATGTTGGCCCTCCCCCCACCTCTCCATGGACACCTGTATTTTTTTCTCTTTCTTTATATATGAAAATTTTTCTTTCTTTCACCTTCTCCACACACCTTTATTAGGATTTTAATAAAATATTAGGGTTTTAATGAAAAAACCTTAACGATTTTTATAAAATTCTGTGAAATCGAGATGTTTAAAATATGTAGAAAGTAGGTAGGTTAAATGCTAGAACTTCACACTATCTATTCAAGAGAACTATGCTAAGGGTATTGATCTCTCATTTTTAAGTGTTTCTTTGGATGGAGATACGCAGGTAACCTGTCACAGATTCAGATCTACCCCTTTTTTTTTTGTAATGTTTCAATATGTTCATGCTTTAGAGTAATATTTAAATTCTTTTTATATATTTCATGTATTTTACCTTCATTGGATTTGTGCTTTATTTGTAAAGTAATGTAAGTGATTAGCTAGCTAGAGAGCATTTGCTTTAGATTGAGTTATTAAACTGCATGTGAACCTAGAGATGCATTCTATTCCAGGACTTACTTTTTTCAATCTTTAAAACATTATAAATTTTAAAAAATTCACGTAAATACGATACTAAATTTGACATGTTTTAACTCAATATGGATTCCTTTTTCTTATTATTTTTAAATAAAATAAAACGATAAACTCTTGTATCATTTGTTTCAACAAGGCTAAAAAAGACCATGAAGTAAGGTCACTCAAAATAATGTCCCTCCAACACACCCTCATAAGATTAGTGCCCTTACCCGGTCAATGACATTCACACTTTGTGAAGCGAACCTCATGAATATAAAGATTTTATAATTCACAATCAAGATTAACACAATTTTAGAAACCCAAAAATCAAGTTTAATAAGAAATTTGATATAATGATTACCTAAACCAAGACATCAATACTATTGGAATGAACCTCTACCCAACGATTAGCGAAACACAAACAAGATGTACAAGAAAGAACACAACAAAGTCAATTATACTTTGATAAGTTCACTTGTTTGTTTTTTAAATAAAGAGAAAAACATGGCACTCCAAACAAAACACCAATTTTATTCAATAATTCATGGCCCCAAAGTAAAAATTTAAGTACAAGCTAAATAAATCTATTTATACTAGGTAAAAAAAATATCCTAAACAATTCTGGAAAACTAATATAAGAATTCTAAATAAAATAGAAAAATAATCCTAAATTAACCTAGAAACTAATACAAATCTCGCATAGTACCTTTTAGACCTTATCTCAATGGATCTGAAGTTTTAACCCAATATGAACAATAAATCTATAAACTCATAGTAAATTTCAGTTCGGTCCAACGATTGAGTTGAAAATTATGTTTATGTATGTAAAACTATGCTATAGAAAAAAAATCAGCCTAAAACTAACTTTAACTCTCCTAAATAAGCATGAAAATCTTTGTAATAGCTCTTTCCCCTTAATTTCCTTGTAAAATATGGAAACTTCCAAAAATATTCAGCCATTAAAAAAGATAAGGGAGCATTCCTTTCTTTTAACTATTCTTAAACCTTATACTAGAGTTTTCACATGTTGAAACAAGTAGGTGAACCTGCCAATGAATACACTGATTAATTCTATCAATTAGTAGCTTAAAATGATTTGATATAAATCGAAGAGTAGTTGGTGGTAAGGCATATCAGTGGTCTATGGTAGTCCATCCAAAGTGTATTGTGTCTGTAGTATCTATGGACAGTTTTTTAAACATATTTGAGGGTTTTGACAGTAAAATAGTAGCAGACTGCTAAAGCTATTAATAAAAATTTATGGGCAAAATAGAGTTATTGCTTTATATATGGTAAACTAGCTAGGGCACTAAGCTAGTGAGTGAAGTAAAGCAAAGAGTCATCTAAAAAAGAATCTTCTAATACAAAAGCCTATGGATGCGACTGATTCTAAGTATCATTATGACTCGGGCAATAATGAGAAGAATTCACATAATAATGGTTGTAATATCCTTATTATTAGAAAGAGTTTGTTGACACCTAAAAGTAATTCAAAAAAGGATTGACAACACACTAACATCTTTTATTCTATATGTATTGTTAAAGATAAGGTCTACAACTTGATTATAGATAGTGGTAGCTACGAGAACGCAATGTCTACAGGGGTGGCAAAGAAGTTCCAACTGACAAATAAAAATAATCCTAAACCCTATAAACTAACATGGTTGAATAGAGATACTAAGATAATTATTGATAAAAGATGTCTTGTTTCCTCTTTCAAGAGACATAAATATTTTGATAGCACTTGGTATGATGTAGTGTCTATGGATGCGTGTCATGTTCTGTTGTGTTGGCCATGATAGTTTGATAGACATGTGGTGCATAATGGTAGAAAAAAATACATGTATCCCAAGTATTAAAGGAAAACGTACAGTGTTGGCACTTATAAAGAAGAAGGTGGAGATTAAAACTAAATAGAGAAAGAGTTTGTTGTCTTTATCATAATTTATTAAGGAGATAAAGGGCGAACAAGTAGTGTATACCCTAGTTAATAATGGTAGAATAGCTTGGGAAGAGGATGATATTGTTGACCGTTCCAAGGAAGTATAGTTTCTAGATATCATGGCTAGATAACATGTTATATTAGTTGGTAGGTTCCAAGTTGTTTTTGAAAATTGATCTCAAAAGTGGTTATTACCAAATAAAAATCAAGATGGGAGATAAGTGGAAAACAACCTTTAAAACATAAAAAGTCCATTTTAATATTATTCTATTAAGTATATAGACACTAATAAAAATCTTATTCTATCTTCTGACTAGAAGTTTATTTTAATATTAATAGAGCATGTCGAAATGTATAAATCATGTTCTCTTAAGAAGTGAAATATAACATAAAAAAACGTTTCTATAAAAAATTAACTAAGGTTCAATTTCATAATTTATTGGATTTTAATGTAAATTTCTTATATTTGGATTTTAATTATATTCTAAATAAAAAGAAATTAAAAATATAGGCATGAATATAAATTTTATGAAATGTTATTTGAAGTAGTCTTCTTTTAATATTAGTAGCGAAGGTAAAAAGAATAACAAGAATTTTATGAATTTTTTGGTCCAATTAATAGAATTAATGTAAAAGAATAACAAAGAATCTCATATGTGTATGTTATAGTTCAAAATTTAAAATACTATGATCAAGATAATATTTATTTATTTTTTAAACTTAAAATTTAAAATACTTTTTAAAAACTTTTAATAAAATTACGAGTATTTTTTTATTTTTTTAAATCACAAGTGACATATGCAACTCTAAACATAAACTAGACATGCAACTCTTCAAATTACACTATATTCTCAAATAAATTTTGTGTTATTTTCAAAAACAAATTCCTACTTTATAATTTCTTATTTTTTTAAGAAAAAGCTTGCACTTTCATATATGATTATATACTTTTATTAAAATAAAATTTAAAAAAACACAATCTTTCACTATGCACACACTCATATTTCACTGTGAATTTTCATAGTTAAATTATCATTTTGTCCTTAACAATTTAAGCCTTATAGCATGTTTTCAAAGGCAATAAGGTATCTTTTTCACGGGACACTTTTGCTATTACAAGATTGAATGGGGTATAGAAGTCTTTTAACTTTTTATTTGCACAATGTAATATCTAAAATACCCTTAAAAATTGAATTTCTTTAACTATTAGGGTAGGGGTGTATTCAGTTTTTTCTCACTCTTGACATAGTGTAATTATTAAAATACCATTTGAGTCAAATAATCTATAGCTAAGAAAAGTTGAGGGGTTTTTTGGTCTTTTTGTTATATATTTTTATAATAATGTATAGGGTTAAGGGCACTTAGGTATTTAAATATATTAATTAAAAGAATAAGAAAAGTTGTTGGTGTGTGTATCACACGCACCAGTGTATAGGAGGTACCTATGACTTTAGGGCGGACACCACATTTCATGGTGCGTTCAATGCATCTCGTCACCCCCTTCATGGTGGTGAGGTGCATACAGTCTCTCTATACACAGTGGAGTTCCAATGATGTTTTTTCTTTCCCATTTTTTCTTTCTTTTCAACCTTGAAATACATGATACCCTTGCAAAAAATTAGAAAAGTGTGTTATTTATTAATTTTATCATATTTGTTCCTTATTTTTTAATTATATCAAATTTGATATATTTGATTTTCAATTTCATCCTTTAGCATTTCTTTTTTATATCAAATTTGTCCTTTTACTTTATGATTCAAGTTTGGCCCTCAATGTTTTGATTCTTATCCCTTTTATCAAATTTTAATTTATTTTCAATTTCATCCTTTGATCCATATCTTATTTTTTTCATATTAGCTCCTCATTTTGATTTTGATTTTGATTTTGATTTTTTATTTGGATTCTTTTGTGATTTTGATTTTTCTTTTTAATGTTGCCCTTCAATTCAAAATTTGATGATATTTCAGGTTTAGCCCTCAATGTTTTGTTCTATAATTTTGGTTCTAATTAGCCCTTTATTAAATTTTAATTTGTTTTTAATTTCATCCTTAGATCTATAATCTTGATTTTTTTTTTATTTCTTCCTCATTCTTTTGATTTTTACTTTTTATTATGGACTCATTTGTTAATTTGATTATTTTTTTAAAATTTTCCCTTCAATTCAAAATTTTAAGTTGTCCACTCATTTTTTGTTTCAAATGAGGTCCTTATTCTCTTAATTTTTATTTTTTTATCCTTGATTTTTTTTATCTCATCATTCAACATTTGATTTATTGGGATTTGATCTTCTTTGTTTTTCTCATTGTTTTTAGGCCCAACTTGGGAGTCAGTACGAGACAAGTACCAGGTCACAGATCAAGTAGGTTGACCCAAGTTAACCCAATTTAACCAAATCTCTTTATTTTATAAATATATCATTTTGAAAAAAAAATTAAGGAAAATAGCCTCTGGTTTTTTATTGTTTTACACTAGATCAATTCTCCCCTAATTTCTTTTGAAACTAGACCTGGTCTAGGCTCTAGATCACCTAGATCACGGATCAACCCATTAGGTCGAGTCAAGTTTTAAAATAGTGGATTTTCAAATATAATGGTTCTCATTTAGTCACTAGCTAGGGTCAGGAGTTTAAAAAGTTAACACGGATTGACAATGTTTTTTTACCGATTATATCATTCAAAGTTGTTTGTTTTGAAAAAATAACCTTTGTTATTTTCTTTAATTTTCTTTCAATCAGGTTATTCCTATCTCATGATGTAAGTAAGAGTTGTTTGTTTTTAAAATAAACTTTGTTTTTTTAGACTTATTTATTTATTTATTTATTTAGATTTTATCTTTCTATGTTTTGATTTTTAGAAATGGACAATTATTATTTTTTTCGAATTCTCTTTTATTATTATTTAAAATACACTGATAATGCTTGAGTATCATTCTTTGACACTAAAAAAAAAAAAAAAATCAGCTCTCCGCAGGCCACCAATGTATTGCTGCACTATTGCATCATGGTTGGGAAACCAAAAATTAGAAATGGATAAAAAGAGGCAGCCTTTTGGGGGGCCAAATGGACACAAGGACTGATAAAATGAACAGAGTGAGTGCATTACAGTCGTAACATGGACATTATTTTGTATCTCAAAAACTCTGAGTCTGAGAAATGCCACAGAATTCAAAAGGCTTTTAATTACTAGCCCCTCCGCATCTTAGAGAGTGCCTTTGTGCAGACCAGTCAGTCCCACTAGTCCTTTAACGGATTGGTGCCAATGCCATCCTTTCAAGTCTTATTGCCATCGTCATTGCAGTAGTACTGTTTGTGCTAAGGCCAACTTTCATATCTATATATATATAGCTTTAACGATGGTTTAAAATGTTTCACCGTGCAGGATTCCCTATCCCCCCGATTCGCACAGAAAGTCATAGATTGCACAGTAGTGATGCAATGTAAAGTCATCAGATAGTGTGCATGTTTTATCACGTTGGTGGTGACTGAAATCCATATTAATTTGAACGTTATTGGGTCTTTTATCAGTAAATGCTGTAAATCTTTTATATATATATATATATATATATATATATATATATATGTATGTATTAAATAAAAAGAAGCATGGCTATGATGCTGAGAATTGAAATCCAAGCCGACAATTCAAGCATCGAAATGATGATAAAGGACAAAGGAAAGAAAATTGGCTCAACTAACAGTAACAAGGCAGATATTTCAAGATTCTAGTAATTGCCATTGCAAAGATCCGATATGCAAAGAGATAGCTATCCAATTCATTGCAGGGGTCCATATGTTGCTTTGGAGGATTGTGCAATATTGGAGATGGACTTGATATATATCGACAGCCAATGAAATTATTCAATAAAAAACAGCAACATGTGATCTTGTTTTTTTTTTTCAATACTTGGATCCCTTTTGGGTTGCTGTACAAACCACTTTTCATCCAAATTTAATTTTTTTCTAATGTTTTAAAATCATTTTAATATAGTTATATCAAAAATAAATTAAAAAAATATTATTTTAATGTATTTTCAAACAAAATGCATTTTAAAAAACAATATTTATCATACTCTCAAACACTTTCTTATAATTATAATACTCTTCAAGATTCTTCAAAGATGCAACTTGTTCCCACAACCCTTCATAATGCTTTTTTAAAATCAGGGGGGCTAGAGCAAGAGTCTCTTTAGACCAATTGGCCCCATAATTCTAACCACTCCTTGACAATTCATATGTGATTTAATCTTCTTTATAGAGCACTCTTTCCATGTTGTGAATTAAATGAAATAAAAGTGTCCATGCTTGTAAGTTTATACCATCCTTTCTGGTTTGAAAAATATAGCAAAGTGTTCATGACAAACAATATTAGAATAAATGATTCGCTACATAATTTCTTTCTCTATGAATATATCTTAAATTTATATATAAAAAAAAAAGCATAAGAGAGGCATTGGAGATATCATTGAAATCATCTTTTAATTGCGACAACCTCATGACATTGTTTCCTTTTATCTAAGTAATTGCATTGTTAGAATCAAACTTCACAATCTAGTCCATGAAAGAAACACAATAACAATTACTACTTAGAATGAGAGCTTTTTGAATTGTCAAAACCTCAGTTTTATTGATTTCCTTAATACCTATAGAACAAGAAAAGATACAAAGAAACTTTTCTTCATCATCTCTTAACATACCCCCAATCTCTAAGGGTCTTGGCTTGCCATTTGCATATGCATCTAGACTCCACTTATGCATACCTTGAAGAGAAGGAATCCATTATGATTTACTACATACTATTTCCCTATTGGTCCACATAAGAATATTATTTGGTGATCTTAGTAAATATATCTTAGTATAGCAAAAACACCTATCACAATACAACATTTTGTCCATGTTACAACTCTAAGAAAAAGTTAGTAATATATCATCCCAGTTTTTTCCACCTCATTGAAGATCAAATTATTACAAGCATTCCAAATGGACTGAACAACTCCAATAAAAAACAAAGAACACACATTTCTTTGTATAGTTTCTAAGATCATTCAATGCTACTATAGATAAAAATTATATAAAGGATTCGGTAAGATTCATTGTTGCCCTAACCATGCCACCAACTATGACCATAACTTCCATACCATCTTATAGTAAAGAAAAACATGCCTTGTAGTTTCAATCCTTCTTCTTTTTTTTTTTTTTACAGAAAGGGCAATTCAAATCACACTCTTATAATAAATCTCATTAATAGACAAAAGTTTTTTTAAATAGTTTTATTCAAAATGACAAGTCAAAGATTATAATACTCAATCTTAGAACGAGCAGAAGATGATCATTTATTGGACCAAAACCGTTTATCTCCTACTAGAATAATTGTCTTAAGAAAAGATAAATAACTTTTCACCTAAAATAGATCTTTTAGATCTAGTCTCCAAATCTTTATATTCACAAACATCTTGAGTTAAAGAAATCCTAGATAGTAGTTGTAAAAATTCCCTTTCCTTTTTCTTTTCCCAATCTTATTGTCTCTTCCTCCATAATAAGGACTGATCCTAAGTAATACCATTCCATGTTCCAATCTCAAAGCATTCAAATTTGCACACATAACATGACTAGGAAATCTGCTTTTAAGAATAAAATCTCCTAACCATTTTAAAATCCAGAATGAAGTTTGAGTCTCATTCCCTCAACCATGGAAATTGCATTTTATAAGCTATAGAATAGTCTTCCACACCATTAAAAGTATCATAAATACTATTTCAAATAAGTGAAAGAGTTTCTGAAAATTTTAGAACCACCTTATTATTGTCATATTGATATTTCAAATCCAAAAAATTCCTCCAAGCTACTGAAATATCATCATTGTACCTTCATAACCATTTAAATGACATTGATTTATTTATTTTTTCCATAATAGACCCCACTCTTAATCCCTCTCTAGCTTTTGGCGTAGCTAGGAAATTCAAAGCCACTTTACAGATATTTTTAGCTACACTAAATGGAATTTTCAACAAAGATATATAGTAAAGAGAAAGATTAAACAACACTAAATTTAATAAACAAACTCTTCCATATACCGAAAGATGCCTGAATTTTCAAGTTTTAAGACAAGACGTAATCTTTTTCAAAACTGGTTTCCAGTTGAACATAGTCTCAGATTTGCTCTTAGAGGAAGCCCCAATTATTTAACATATAAACAACTTGATTTACATCTTAAATAGTCAGTCACTCATTTAGTTAATTTCAAATCAACGTTGATACCAATTAAAAGACCCTTATGAAAGTTAACTTTTAAATCTAAGCATAGCTAAAATCAATAAAGAATTATTTTAATATTTTTAAGAGCTTCTATGTCATTCAGATAAAAAATCATTATATAATCAGTATATTGAAGCAAAGTTGTTGATTGAGAGATACATTAACTTTTAAAAATGGCCTATTCTCTCTTGCTCTAACAAAAAAACTAGTAACCCTTACAACTATATTAAATAGTAAGGGTGATAAAGGACCTTTGTTCATGTGAAACTCATTAGATAGCGAGCCATTGATAAGTACAGAAAGATAAGTCATCAAGATACATTCTCAAATTCAAGAGATCCATCTATCTCCAAAAATCATATAACCATGACCTCACAAATGAAATCTCAAGATATCAAATTAAAAGCCTTTTGGAAATTCACTTTAAAGAGAAAATCTTGAATATGTTACCTTCATATATTATCTACAATCTCATTGGCTAATAAACAATAATCAAGGATCTCCCCTCCTAAGATGAAAACAGATGGAGGTTCACTTATCATCTTATCAATAATTTGTCTAATCCTCAAAGACATGATCTTGGAAATGATCTTGTATGTCCCATTCAAAATATTAATAGGTCTAAATTTTATGAATTTTTTAGCTCATTTAATCTTTATAATTAATGTAATATAAGCATTATTAATCCTTTTTAACATCCTGCTAGTATAGAAAACTTCTAAAATCAGCAAAAAAAATATCCTTTTTAAAAATTTTAATGAAGTCAAAATTAAAACCATAAGGTCTTAGAGCTGTAGACCTTTCACAACTCCACATTTCCTAATTAACCTCCTCCAAGATGACCTCTCTCTCCAACAAAACTAAATAATTAAAACTTTAGAAAAATAAAACATGTATCGCTCATATACAACCTAGCAACTAAAAAACTAAAACTTAAAAAAAATTAAAACATGTCCCTTATGTATAGCCTAATAACAATACCAATACTAAATAGATTAGATAAGAAATTTAAAGCCCAAGATTTAATCTCTGAAGCACTAGAGATAATGTTTCTCATAAATAATAATTGACTTAATGAAGTTCTTCTTGTTAGAAAGAGAAGCAGAGAGATGAAAGAATATCGTATTCCTATCACCTAACTTTCACCGATTATTCCTTCATAATGTTTGCTTAAATTTCACAACTCAAAGTTTAAACACCTCAACTCATCAGACTCAACATATGTTAAACTCCTACTCTCACTCTCATTCTCAATTGCTTTAAGTCTAGATTCTACCATAAATGGTAAAATTCCATTCATGCAATTTTTTTCCTTAATAGGCTAAGCTTTTAACAAGACCATATCATAGCAAAAGGATGACCATAACGACTTCAAATCAAAATAAAATGAATTATGCATCAATCAACAATCTAAAAATTAAAAAAGGCCTTATAACCTAACCTTTGAGTTCTCTACCATAAAACAAAATGGAACATTTATCTAAAAGGCTTTTATCCAACATAAGGAGCTTATTATGAGGAAAAGCCAACATAACATTTAGGTGTGAAAAACACCTATCAATATGAATCATAGAAGAACCTTTAAACCAACTATATTAATGACCATTGAAGGCTTAATAAGTTCACAAGTATTCAATAACCATTGAAGGCTTCTTGCTCACACATGATTTAAAAACCCACCACTCTTCTCATTCTAACTGAAAGTCTTATTGAAATCACTTATAACATACCAAGGTCATCCAAATGAAAACTTAAGAATAATAAGCTCCTCCCACAAGTTCTTTTTATCTTTCAAACTATACCCAACATATAAACAAATTATCACACATCTGAAAACCTTTTCAATACGAGTCCCAAACAAAGAAATCAATTGAGAGTTGAACAAATTATCAACATAAAAGTGTCTATAATCTAGACAAAATAGTTTCATCAATACAACAAACATTAAGATGATAACTAGCAATGACATTCTTAATTACTTGCCTTCTATTCCTTTTTCACAAATCTCTGATATTCCAAAAAAAGACTCTACATAATTAAAAATATATTACTTTCCCATCAAGAAAACAGTAAAGGAATTATACATTTTTTCCCATTCCACTTTCTTTTTATTTGCCATATCTTGAAATTGATTCTTCAATGCATCCTCTCCCTAAGCTATTGTAATACCCAAAGTATCATTAGTATTCACTAATCTCTCGACTAGCTTTTGACAAGAACAACTCACCATTTTTATACTTGATGTTCTTTCATTTTATGAATTACAAAAACTTGAGGCAATGACTCTATATTCCATAAAGGAGACACTTATATCATCATCAAACCCATCAAAATTGCCCTTCAGATTCAACATATTTATTTTCCTATATTTTTTTCCTTACAAGACCTTTCTGTTTTTTCTTTTATATATATAGTGACATTATAGAGATCAGTGTTCCTAGGTTAAAAGCATTGTGCCTAATTTGAAAACCCGTCTCTCTTACATTTCCTGATAATCCACACAAAAGTCCATTATTATTTGAATTAACAACTAAATCACATTTTAATGTTACATCTTGAATCTCTAGGAACAAACAATAAATTAAATTATTTTGAAAATCAAAATGATATCCCATTATTTTGAAAGACTTTAATCTTGTTACAAACTTATTGAAGAACAATATGAGCTAGCTATTGATTTTTCCATGCAATAGCTATAATTACCTTTATTTATATTTGTTGTATCTATCATCGAAGATATGTCATTACTGTTAACCTTTCTAAGGATAATAGTTGTCATTGTATGCAGAGCATCATCTAATTTTAGAAATCTCTTCATTGGCTTTCCAGATAGATATATTGTATAATTATTCCTATTAGCAATGAAAATAATATCTTCTATAAAAGAAACATTTTGTTCAATGCTAATTAGCACAATCACCTTTGTCAAATTCTTAAAATAACTTGTATTTATAATGCTCAGATATAATAGCTATAAAATATCTTCAAAATTCTTAAAACCTTTAGCACTTTTTTTTACTTGCATGTAGAACATGAATTATTCATGTTCTGCATCAAGTAAATAATTAATATGGTCTCTTGGTCCAGCTTAGTAACCATGTAATTTTCAGGTTGGACCCTCAGCCCAACCCACACCATTAGGCTGTGTCCAGCATCATCTTAAAAAAAAAATTGTTGAGCCTTCAATCAGCCCAACTAACTAGATTGAGCTTGGGCTTCGGGCCTAATCAACTCAGCCCCTAGGCTGAGGGTGTGTTTGGCAAATAGGCCTTTAAAATTTTCAAAAAAAAATTGAAAAACAAATTCAGGGACCATTTTGAATTTACTTATAGGTACCCTATATGTTTTTTCAATATTTTTTCTTAATATTGATTCGTAGACTGATATTATAAAATACAGACCCGGTATTAAAAATATTCTCTGAAATTTTTAAAAAAATCCTAAACAAAATTCAAAAAATACTCCCTTATTTCAAAAAATACAAAAATATGTATGGTCTTCATGCATATGACCAGATTCTAAAATTTTCATGCATATTTCTATGAAAAAATAAAAATTGCATTTTCATCATACTTGAAAAATACAAAAAAAAAAATTCAAAATAAATATCGTATCCAGTTTATAATTATCCATTAGGATTTGGACAAAATTTCAAATAAAAAAAACCCCATTTTAATTTCTTATTTTTAGGATAGTTAGGTTTTAATATGATAAGATAAGAATCTTCTTACTAAGAAAGCCTTTTCTTAAACTTTAGATTTTTTTTTTTAGGGGGCTTTAGAATGACTAGTTTTTAACTTGATGAGATAAGAGTCTCCTTTCCAAGAATAACTTTTCTCAAACCTTAGATAGACTAACGAATAGAAACATAACGTAGAACAAATAACAAAGTAGCTTACCATAGGTAGGGTGCACTAGAGGTGACACACCTTCCCTTTGCATAACCAATCCCCCGACTCAGATTCTCGCAAACCATTAGGTTTATTAGTAACCATAATACTAGGTAGCGACTCTTTTTTTCTTTTTTACTGATATAAGATAAGAAATCCTTGTCCTTTCCATCCATAACCAACCCTGATAACATTGATCTAGAAGAATGATCATCGCGACACTGCACACATGCGATAGTGAGAAACTTTAAAATTTTAATGGACTAAACTTTAAAAGATGTCTATATGATCACTTTGAACTTGGTAAAGTTCTTGTCTAAAAACATGTTAAAGTTGTTAGATAATGAATATGATATCAATATTATGGCAGTTGTGGATACATGGAATCATAGAAATTTTATATGCAAGAAACACGTCTTGAAATGATTGAACAATATATTTTATGAAGTTTATAGTTCAATCAAGAGTTCGAAGGTATTATGAGATGTTTTGAACTAAAGGTATAAGATTAAAGATGTTAGTATGAAAAATTCATGGTAAAAAAAAAATTATATTTCAAGATATTCAATTCAAAGACCATGGTAAACTAAGTTCGAGAGTTTTAGCTCATTTTGCATGATATTCATGTTGAAGGAATAATTTTGAGTGAATCCTTCCAAGTGGCTATAATTATTTAAAAATTATCACCATCTTAGAAAGATTTCAAGAACTATCTTAATTATAAGAGTAAAAAGATGGAAGTTGAATACCTCATTTTATGGTTGAGGATAGAAGAGGACAATAACTTATCCAAAAGAAGATCCAACTCTTTCACTTTGACCTCTAAAGCAAACATTGTTGAAGAAGCATTAAAGAACCACAGTAAAAACTAAAAGAAAATGCTTACCATAAAAAGAAAGGGAATTGCCAAAAAAATCAATGGCAAATACTTCATCTACAATAAGAGTGGACATCAAACCAAGGATTGAAAAAATAGTGTTTATTAAGGAAACACTAAAAAATAAAGGATTCTTTAAGCCAATGTAATCGAGGCTGATCACCTCGTAAATAAAGTCTCAAAAATGAATTTGTCCATTATTATTTTTAAAGTTAACCTGATCAATAATTCTAAGTAGTGGTGGGTTGATAATGGTGTAACAAGATATGTATGGGCTGAGAAGATGATTTTTTTCACTTACAAAGAAGTAAATGTTGAATATTTGTATATAGGGAATTCATTAAAACCTAAGGTATTGGACATTGGTCAATTCATACTAAAGATAACTTCTAAAAAACGTTATATCCTAAAAAAAAGTGTTATATGTTGATGACATTAGGAATAACTTAGAGTCTAGCTCATTATTAAGCAAAAATTATTTTAAAATTATCTCTGAGAGTGATAAATTGTACTCACTAAAAGTGAAACATTTGTAGGAAGGAGTATCTTTGTGATGGCCTCTTTAAAATTCTTGTAATGACTATTATGACCAAGGATGAGATGAATAAAAATAATAATTCCTCTTTTTCTTACTTGTTTGATTTTTGTAATATATGGCATGATAAATAGGACTTGTTAATTATAATTCTATATAAGGGTTGATTAATCTTGAATTATTATCAAGTATGGTTTTTGCAAAAAACAAATCATAAATATAAGGTTTATAGAGAATCAAAATTCACTAAAATGTATTTCAAATTGTTAAAAAAAATAGTGAACCTCTAGATTTAATTCACTTGGATATTGATGATTTAAAATTTATACGAACTAAAGTTGATAAAAGGTATTACATTATTTTTATAGATAATTCACTTGGATATTGTTAAAAAATAGGTATTGTTATACCTATTTTTCTTTGAGCCAATATACAAATCTTCAAATGATAAAAAAAAAATATATGGATCTTGAAATATTTAAACATTACAAGAATTAAGTTCAAAACCAACTTAATAAATAAATAAAGAATAGTGATGGAGGTGGAGAGTAAGCTTTTTTTCAGGAATTTTGTTCTCAAAATAGTATTATACACCAAACTACCACTCCTTAATCATCTAAATAAAATGACATTACAAAAGATAAGAATCATACTCTAAAAAGTTGATGAATGTCATATTGATAAGTTTGCGAGCACCTTAAAACTATGAGGAGAGGCAATTTTGATTTTCAATTATATATTTAACAAAGTACCTTATAAAAAGTTAGAGAATACATCATATAATAGCGGAAAGGTAGAACAACTTTCTACAAATACCTCAAATTATGGGGATATTTTGTAAAAATAGTAGCATCGGATCCTAAAAAGCTCAATATAGGACCTAAAACCATGAATTATGTTTAATTGGATATGATTACAATACTAGTACATAATGTTTCTTGTATACAAATCGACTATTAATACAATAATGGAATCTAGAAATGTAACATTCTTCGAAGATGTAATTCTAGTTAAAGAAGCATAAGAAATTCATTTACTTAAAATAATGATTAAATCAAGATCAAGTAGTCATCATTTATTGGAAAATGATAAAGTTGAGCAAAAAGGAGTTAGATGAAGAAAATGACCAAAATATTTAGTCCTGATTTTTAAAATATGTTTTAGAAAATAAACCTCAAATCTATTTCAAGGTAATGTTCTATCTTAAAGTTTTGTATTAAAAGAAGGTAGTCAATAGTGAAATTGAATACATTAAACATAATCATACATGGAAACTAGTGAATCTTTCACTTGAAAGTAAACCATTAGATTATAAGTGGATCTTTAAAATAAAAATGAAAATTAATGGAACTATTGATAAATAAAAAAGCAAGATTTGTTATTAAATGATTCAAACAATAAAAAATATGTGCTATTTTGATATATATTTACCTGTGCTAAGAATAACTATTATACAAATATCAATAATCATCATAACTATTAACAAGCTTGAAATGCATCAAATGAATGTAGAAACAACTTTTTTAAACAGGGATTAACATGAAGGTTTATATAGAACAACCTAAAGAGTTTGTTGTTAAAGGATAAGAAAAGAAAGTCTATAACCTTTTTTAGTCATTACATAGTTTGAAACAAACACTAAAAAAGTAGACAAGATTATGTTGTCAAATGAGTTTAAAATCAATGAAATTGATAAATGTATTTATGTAAAAAACATAGTTAAATGTAATGTTATTATATGTCCCTATATGGACGATATGCAAATTTTAGAAAGAAGAAAAACAACTATATGATGAAGTCTATCAAGAAATTATTAACCAATAAAATTGACATGAAAGACTTGTGTGTTGCAGATGTCATACTAGAAATAAAAATTACTATGATATTTGATGGATTGGTATTGTATCAATCTTATTATATTGAGAAAATTATTGTCAAAGTTTATAAAAGTGAAATAGCATTATGAAGACACTAATAAACATAAGTGTTCATCTATCTAAAAATAAATATGAGAGAATACACCAATAATATTCTTGAATAATTAGGAGCTTGATATTTTATAAATTACACAAGATATGATATAGCATACTCTATTAGCAAGTTGGGTAGATTTATAAATAATCCAAGTATGGAACATTAGAAAGCTTTCAATAGGGTACGCAAATATTTGAGATACACCTTAGACTATAGGTTACATTATATGGGATACTTAGTGATACTAGAAGGGTGTAGTGATGCAAATTAGTTATTTGACACTAAGGATTTGAAATCCACTAACGGATATGTTCTCACACTTAATGGAGTTGTTATATCATGGAAATCCTCTAAGCAAACTTGTATCGCATGAACTATGATTGAATATGAGTTTATCATTCTTGATAAAGCCAGAGAGAAAGTCGAGTGGCTTTAAAAAAATTTATATGATATTCAATGTTGGCCAAAACTAGTGCTAACAATTTATGTGCATTACAATAGTCAATGAGCAATAGAAATGGCATAAAATAGTATGTATAATGGTAAGTCTAGACATATAATTCATACACAATATTGTTAAATACTTATTCTTGAATGAGATTATTTCAATTGATTATATAAAGTAAAAGAAAAATATTGTGGATCCATTAGCTAAAGGTTTATCGAGAGATATTATATATAATTCATCAAGGAAAATGAGTTTAAAGCCTTTAAAGATGGAAATATATAATGATAGTAACTTTATCTAGTTGACTGGAGATCCTAAGATTTAGGTTCAAAGGAAAAAATAAGTCATGTGACATTCTCGGTATAATTGCCTTCCTATTTCTATAATAAAAATGACATTAGTCGTAGTGTGATAAAATTTAAGTTGTGCTCTTAGTATTTTTTATATATTGGTATACCAAGTGGAGTATAGAAAAATATCTTAATTAAAATCACTTATATGAGTGAGAATATTTTTGAAAATTTTGAAAAGACTAAATTCTTTGAAGCACTATTGAATTTCAAAGTTGTTAAGGGCTAAAATGAACACAACAATGAGAACTAAAGGAAATAGTTATGTAGAAAACTATATGAGTACTATTATCTTGGTTTGTATAAGAGGTTAAATAATTCAAGATATCATGTTCACTAATTAGCCAAATAAATCGGAAATCATTTCACTAAGAAAAGTTCAAAGAATCCTTTTTTGGCATGTTATCTTAAGCCCGAGAACCCTTAATCCCGCATTAAAATACTATAAGATTTTATTATAACTTATAAGTTAAAGAGTGAAAATTAGAACCGTAGGGTACCAAAGTTTTTTAAAGGGAGAGACCTTAGTCTAGGTGGGATTTGGGCTTAAGCCACATATGTGCACTCACTTAGCTTGGCTCAACACATCATATATATAGGCATGGGCTTTAGCATGGGTTTAGGCACTAGTTAGATGAAAAGATCATACTTTCATGATGAATGGTAATGTTTATAGAGTCCTATAATGGGTACAAGCACAATCCATTTTCTATTTTAAAACGCAATTCTAAATCTAGATTCTATTTTTATAGAAAATAGTCTACTCCAAGCTTCTTGCAGAACCTTTCCTTCAAAAGGTACATAGAAACCTTTATATATCTTACCAAAAGGATTGATGTTTAGATGTTTTTTTTTTGCTTCTATAAGAATAAATCCCTTATAGGTCTTACTTTCCAAGTACCAAATATTAGACACTAATAGGGAAGAAAATATAGAAGCTTAAAGGAGTATTCTCATATACAAGGATCTATATTGTGAGCTAGTAATTGACTCAAATGTCAAAGATAGAATAACTATATTGTGAACAAGGCTGGTATAGACATGATAAATTTTAATAACTTATAAAAAAAATGGAAAAACATATTAAGATAGCTAAACATGACCTTACTTATTTTAATATATGAGACTTTTCCCCTACTATGAGCTATCATCTAAGATATCCCTTCTTATATAAAAAGACTATAGACTATCTTTACACCTCTTAGAAGAAATAGTAAAGATCTTCTTTGATGAGAAATCGTATGGTAAAAAAAATAAAAGAAAAACCTCTTACAATTTAATCAAAAGGCTAAGTAAGAGGCCTACTAGAGAAGTCTTAGATAAGAACGTTGTCTTTTATTTTTTTTTATAATTGGTTATTTACTTGTGTTCTTAAATTACTTAATTATATATAACTTCTCATCCTACCTTTAATCATCAACTTAAAATAATAAAGGACCTCATAAAGCCCCTAACATCTTCTTGTACAAAAAAAAAATATTAAAGATGAAGTTCTTGTTATCCAGTTGAAAACCACACATAAGGTAACATATCTCATCAAAGTCATTAACTTTTAATAACTAATTTACCATTTATCATACCTTTTTTTTTTTTTGTTATTAAGCAGGCATGTGTTGCTCCTATTTAACCTCTTCATTTGCTTCCTTCTATTGAGATGATAATAGAGGCTTATTATACATGTCGTCCTCAACTACAAGCCCTTCTTGAACATGAATCAAATTAATCAAGATTTGTTCTTCATTCTTTGCTATCCTCTCAAAGTTCATCTTAGCTCATGTATCTTGAAAAAGTTTATTAATTGAATCTTTGAACGTTTTTGCGTTAAGTCTCATGACTGGACCCAATGAAACTTCTAATGAATCTCTTGGTGTATAAGTAGGATTGCATCATTCCCTCTTTTCTCAAAAGAATTTTTCCTCGAATAATCACCTACATCAAATAAAAAAACATTAGATAGATTAAATATAGCACTAATACCATACTCACCTGATAATTCCACTTTAGAGGCATTATCATTGATTTTTTCAATAATTTGAAATGGTTTGTCTCCTCTCAAAATTAACTTAGATCTCTTTTGAATAAAGAATCTCACTTTTCTAATATAAACTTAAACTCAATCTTCTGGTTCAAAGACAAACTTTTTTTGTCTTTTGTTTTCATGAAATACATATTTCTCATTCTTTTTTCTCAAAATGTTGTTGTACCTTCTTAAATAATACTTTCATCACTTGTGATTTTCTATTACCATTAAGTCTAACCATTTTATCAACAAGTAAAGAAATCAAATCTAGTAGAATTAAACCATAAATTATTTTAAATGAAGAATAATTTTTCCAGTTTAAAAGATTAGCACATAATGATTTCTTTTGTAACATATTAAACAAAAACTGTAAATGCTCAATATGATCACCTAAATTTTTCCTATGAATATCTTTAAAGTAATCAATAACAAAGTACAAATACATGTATACAATATATAATTCATCAATCTCATTAAATTACTATATGCAATAATAAGATTAAACAATATGACTAACCATTCAAACAATCCACATGTAGTCTTAAAGTTATTTTTCCTTTTATCCCTTTCTTTCATCTTAATTTGATGATAACTAATTTTTTAAATCAATCTTACTAAACATACAAGATCCATGCAACTCATTAAGAATATCATCAAGTCTAGGGATAAGATATATATATATATATATATATATATATATATATATATATATATAATTGTTGATGACATCTTTTATCAATAGCAAACCGCTATGGATCTCATCAAGAAATATATATAGTAGAATTTGGACAACAACTTTGACCCTTTATTAGAAACATTTAACAAACTTTGATTGGCCTAAAATTCTCATCCAAGATAAACAAAGATCTCTGCAAACTTCTAGCAAACTTTTAGCTTGATCTAATAGTTAGATAAGAAATTATGTTTGTTACCATAAAGTTGCACTACAGAACAAATTAAGCTCAGATCCGAATTTGATTGTCCTATATATATCATCTTTAAAATCCTGTAAAAAAGATATAACAACACTAGGAATAAAAGAATCAAGATTGTTAGTGTTAAAATATATCTCCTTATACACAAGTAAAATAATAAGCATGTTAGAAAAAGAAGCACTTTTGAGTGTTTACCTATATTTTATATACTCTTTTCTTTTTTCATCCTTATTTTGTTCTTTCCACTCTTGACTTCAATTAACTTTTTTTCACCCTTAGTTGAATTAGAGTCTTTTCTCTCCTCTCTTATTCTTTTATTAAAGCTCACTTTATTTTCACTTTTTAAACTAACAACCTCACATGGTTTTTTTGTTACCTCGGTTTTTATTTCTCTTTTCAGCTCTCATTGGTTTTTTTAAGCCTTCAAAACTCTCTTTTTACCAGCTTTTACCTTCAATAACATTGTATGAAAATGGTAGCTAATAATAAATTTAGATAAGCATGTTTTACTAACTGTTTTTGTATATATTTTTGTATGGTAACCACGACCTCACATTGTTGTATTACCATTTCAACTTCACTTTTCTTTTTCAAATTTAATTGGTCTTTAAAAACTTGTCCAGGAGACAATGGTGCAAGTGTGTATGTCATTCCATCTTTCTCAAGTAAATATCTATTTTTAAATCTATCATGCTTGGCCTTCCTATCAAATCATCAAGGTCTCCCTAACAACAAATGACTAGCATGCATAGGAACCATATCACACAAAACCTCATCCTTATACTTTCTAATTAAAAAAGAAATCATAACTTGTTTAATCACCATAACTTAACAAGTATAGTACTAGCAACATTAGCACAACTTCCACTATCAATAATCATACTACATAGTTATCAAGCAGATTGTTCTTTTCGGCATGGTGCACTTTTGGCTAAGCATTTTTCCCTTGCCGAACATAGTTATCAAGTAGATTGTCTGCATCTGTAGAAATTTTATATGGACTAGTGATATTTTGAAGAGTAAATCTGCCCTAGTTGCTTAGAGCCCAAGAAAGAAGGGGGCTTGGGTTTGTTCGATATCAAAGCTCGCAATAAATGTTTCTTTGCTAAGCAGCTGTGAAACATCCATCTCAAAACTGATTCTATCTGGATACAATGGATTCATCATTATTACCTTCCTAGTGTCTTTATTTGGGATGCTTTATCTTTACGAACCTCTTCGCCAATATGAAAGTCTATTACCTCTCTTAAGGACCAGCTTGTTGTAGACTGTGGTGGCCAGCACCAAGCTATTGCACTGATGACTACTTGGAGCAATGGAGAACTTCCTTTTACTGCTCAATCCTATGATTTCTTGCGTTTCAAATATGATCTTATCCCTTGGGCTAAAGTGGTTTGGGAAACTTGGTCTTTGCCCAAGTATAATTTCATTTTGTGGCTAGCGGTTAAGGGGAAGCTTTGCACTCGTGATAGGCTTCGGTTCCTGGATATTAACCTTTTGTGTGTTTTTTGTCGACTTTATAAAGAGACCCATAATCATTTATTTCCAGCTGTCCTTGGACTTCTCTACTTTAGAGGATGGCAAAATCATGGCTTCATTTGCAGAGGAGCATGTCAACCATTAATAGTGTAATCCGTGGCTTTCTTTTTGGTAAAAACAATTTTGTTGGCAGAATGTGTAAAGTTTCCCTTGGTATTTTGATCTACTTGATTTGGGAAGAGAAAAACAAGAGAGTATTTGATAATTCTTGCACTTATGTATCTCTTGTTTTTCACAGATTCCAGATTCTCTTCTACATGGTTCTGCATTTTCATGAATAGATTATCTTTCAGGGTGATTGTTGTTCTGTTTGTTGGGGCTGCTAGTGTTCTTTCGCTGCTGGTGATGGCTTTTCTCGGATGGAGTTGCAGTGTTGGTTAGATGTTGTCCATCTTTTGGTTATGGTTATTTGTGATGTCTTATCTGCTGGTTTGCTTGATAGTTGTCTTGATGGAGGGTCTGCTTTGATTGGTTGATATGGCTGGTAATGCCTTTTGCTTTATTGTTTGTCGTGTGTTAGGTGGGGCACCTTGTCTTTGATTTGGTTCCTTTTCTAATCATTGTCAACTAACTTTTTCAGCTGTTTGTAATTCTTTTGGCTTTATTGTATATGTTTTATCAGGGAGTTTGTTCCTTTTTTGTAAATCCTGTATATGAACTTACTGGTTCTCCAGCCTTGTAAATTTTTTGATCTACTATATATACTTACATTTTGATCAAAACAATAATCACACTACATACCTTATTATTAACATAACCTAGTATGAAAAATGTTCTACCTTTGTTCCTTTACATCCTCTTCATAAACTTGAATACTCAAATAACTCCTTATAACCAAGGATTCTCCTTGCACAACATACTTCATACCACTAAAATCATCTAGCTTTGACATTCCCTTCAAATCATCCTTACTAGCCAATTACACCTCTCTATCATCTCTTATAATCATAATTCTTTTATTTGGATATTCATGTGCATGATGCCCAAGCTATTAACATCAAAAACACTTAATCTATCGCTTATGCTTTAGTTAAGCAATATTTTCCTTTTTTTCCTTCAAAGCTATAACTTGCTTCCTAACAAATAAAGGTTCGACTATTTTAGGTGTAGTCATTGGTTTCATTAGTGCATTACCCTTTTTCTTAAAATTCAACTTCCAATCTAAAAAGGAACATGAATATGCACCTGGTTTCGCACTACCCTTTCTCCTAAACTATTTCTCTATTTTTACAACCATATGTATCATATCATCAATCTTCATATAGTGCTACAATTCCACAATATTATCAATTTCTTTATTTAATTCATTCAAGAACCTAACCATCATAGCTACTTTATCCTCGGAAATATTAGCTCTAATTATAGTTACTTTCATCTCCTTAAAATACTCATCCACACTCCTAAAACCTTGTGATAAGGTTTGCAAATTAATTATAAATCTCTCCATAATAGTGAATATGTATAAATCTTTTTCTCATGATTACCTTCATTTCCTCCCACGTTTCTATTATCCTCTCTTCATTGCACCTTCTATATATAACAAGTTGATTCCACCAACTAATTGCATAATCAATGAATTCAACCATAGCCAATTTAACCTTTTTTTCTTTTAAATATACATGGCAATCAAACACAAACTCCATTTTTTTTTTCCTAATTCAAGTAAGCCTCTAGATTACTCTTTCCTTGAAACATTGGGGAATTAAAAGATAAGAGGATTTTAGCTTTTAAATAAAATAGTTGTTGGAGAATAGTATTGCTTATACAATGCGTTTTATGCCTTTAATTATACGCAACGTTTTAATTGCTTTAGTTTGATTTTAATGAGACAAAACGTGGAGCCTGTAAAGGGGAATTAGTTACAATCTGTTATAAATTTTCTAAAAGGCTTAGTCCTTTTTATATCTTGTAACAGAATTTGTAGGGAAGTTAGGAAACAAATTATTATGGATGAATGATGAATTCTGAGATTCTCTCTCTTTCTCTTCTTCTTCTTCTTCTATGGACGCTAACTTTTGCCATCCATGGTTGGCCTTGACAGTAAGCTCCAGAAGTTCACTCAAATACTCGAAAAAAATCCCAACATGAACCATTTCAATTCAGCATGCAACAAGTGGCATTAGAGAAGTTGATCTTCGGACCTAGGACATGACGACTAATAATGAGCCTCGAGGCGCGTTTGAGGAGATTAAGGATCTTCTTCGTGGAATGATAGATCAAACCAAATATATTTTGCTGAAATTGGAAGGAGATCACTACCCCTACAAGGCTTCTGTAATTGGTGATAAGGCAACAAAGGATATCACAGATATGAATAATGCTGTGAAGAATGTGGCTCCAAGAACACGTACAGATTCATCTTTTTTTGGCAATTCTTTGTCCATTAGTAGTTTCACGTCTCTACCTAGTGTCCCTGCTTCAACTGTTGCACTTATAACAACTTCCAGTACTACTGCTCAATCTAAGCAAGATGAGTATGATGATGATGATGCAGAGGATCTATTTAACGACAATTTCATGATGATTATCGGAGAATGGATGAGCATGATTAGTATGAGCTCATGGGGCTGGATGAATCATTTGAGGATGACAGGGATACTGATCAGGTGATTCAGGATCGAAGGGCGGCTAAGTTGGAGCTTGAGGCTCGTGATGTTCGCTTTTCAAATCAGAAGCTCCTTCAGCTTCTGCATGACAATGATACGGATGATGACAGCTACAGGCCTTCAAAAGGGTCTAAAGCTGATTTCAGGCCTCCAAAAAGCTATGATGATGTTGATATTGATGATGATTTGCAGAGCTCACTAGGTAGATCACAGAGGAGCCATTCAAGGGAAGATGTGCCCATGCCTGATCAGACAAAGGGTTTTCAAGATGAGGATGAAGATGGTGATGAAGGCGAGTTTAAGATGTACCGTGTCCAAGGAACTCCCAGGCAATATATAGGTTGCCAGAGATGAAGTTTGTCGTTTCATTGCCAAGTTTAAGGAATTCTTACTTACATATGTGAATCCAAAGAATGAAGATGGATATTTTGAATATGTTCGAAAGATAAACGAAATGGTGTCAACCAATAAGTGTAGCTTGGAGAATGATTACAAACAATTTATATTTGTCCATCCCAATATTGCCATCTAGCTTGCTAATGCCCCTCAATCTGTCCTAGAGGTCATGGAAGAAGTAGCCATGAAAGTTGTCTTTGATTTACATCCTAATTACAGAAATTTCCATCAAAAGATCGATGTCTGCATCACCAACTTACCAGTCTATGATCAAATTAGAAACATTGGGCAGATTCATTTGAACACTATGATTTGTGTTGGAGGAGTTGTGACTAGGCAATCTGGTGTCTTCCCTCAGTTGCAAGAGGTAAAATATGATTGCAACAAGTGTGGAGCGATTTTGGGATCATTCTTTCAGAATTCTTATTCAGAAGTCAAGGTTGGTTCTTGCCCTGAATGCCAATAAAAAAGGATCATTCACTATTAACATTGAACAAACAATATACAGGAATTACTAGAAGCTTACACTCCAAGAAAGCCCTGGAATTGCGCCTGCAGGTCGGCTTCCAAGATACAAGGAAGTGATATTGTTGAATGATTTGATTGACTGTGCACGCCCTGGGGAAGAAATTGAGGTCATCGGCATATGTACAAATAATTTTGACTTGTGTTCGAACACAAAGAATGGATTTCCTATCTTTTCCTTTGTAATCGAAGCAAATTATGTCACAAAGAAGCAAGATCTCTTTCCTGTGTACAGGCTCGCTCAAGAGGGCAAAGAAGAAATTAAAAGGTTGTCTAAAACCCCAAGAATAGAGGAAAGGATTATCAAGTCTATTGCCCCATCCATCTATGGACACTAGGGCATTAAAACTGCATTAGCTTTGGCTATGTTTCGAGGCCAGGAGAAAAATGTTGAGGGGAAACACCGGCTGCGAGGAGATATAAATGTGCTTCTCCTAGGTGAACCTGGCATTACAAAATCTCAATTTCTGAAGTATGTTGAAAGGACTGGACAGAGGGCCATGTATACTACTGGTAAAGGGGTTTATGTTGTTAGTCTAACAACTGCAGTGCACAAGGACCCAGTGACATAAAAGTGGGACCCTTGAAGGAGGAGCCCTTGTTCTAGCTGATAAAGGGATCCGCCTGATTGTGTGGGACAAATAAATACCTTAAAAATAGTGTTTTCATACCTCTAAGTCAATTCTATATTTGTTTCCATACTAAATATTTCTAACAAAAAATAAGGTTAGGCACCTTGTAAACAATGAAAGAAACATATGCAAATTCCAATGTAAACTGACATTAAACCTCTGCTAAATCTTGCAGAAAGAACTAGAATTAATGCATAAGTTGTGTATGAAAAGCACTATGACAGGAATGTTAAAAACAACCAAACAAAAGAATGGCACAAACATCAGCTAACCTAAGTAATAGAAACAATCTGACAGTAGCGAAGGGCAACAGGTTCAACACAAAATATTCCACACATGCAACATCTAAAAACCGATAAATCTGAATGAAATAATGCCCCAAAAAAAATACATCAGAAAACAAACTAAACAAAAATAGTAGGAGAGGCAATTGAGAGAAAAAAAGGACTAAACTGATGGTGTAACAACCGGCAGGAGAGGCAATGTAGAGAAAAAAAAGAGACTAAACTAATGGTGTAATAACCGGTGGCCAAAAAGTAATGCATAGACTTGAATATAAGAGAAAAAAAAAAGAATAGCCTACTGAAAACCTTGGAAACCACCTGCAAGAAAAACCCTTGTCATAATGACTCTCAAGAATTGACATTTCACTGGCTAAAAAACAGTAGAAAAAGAAAATTCGAAAACACCCTCAGTAGAAATCTATCACATGCATTGAAACTTGCAAATAAAAAAAAACGTATTTGCCTGTAAACTAAAAAAGAACAGGGAATTTTCAATTTTTGACCAGACCAAAAAGAGAGCATAATTTGCTACATAGTAAGATCACACGCAAGGAGCGCAAAACCTTGTCTCAAATAAACGTGATACTATTCTCCTAAGCAAATTACATCGACTCTCTTAATATTGTAAAGAGACCTAATATGAGAGCAAATATGTGTCATTAATGATGCCACTGCCTTATTTATTTAATGCAAAAATTGACAGCAAATAGCTCTTCCTTTAGCGTAACTAATCCAAGAAAATAGATGAAAAAAGGCCAGCTAAGCCAAACCTTACAAATGTTAGTGAAAACAATAGAAAACCAAGCAAATCCCCAATAAACTTAGTCAAAGTCTGCAATAGCTAACCTAAAGTAAAAAAAAAAACACTAAAAGTATATACAGGCTCAAGGGACTTTTCCAATCTACAATCCCATGAGTTTGAATTAAGTATTTTTACAACATGATTTAACTTTTTTTTTATTAATTATTAATTATAATATATCACGTAAGTTCAAATAGAGAAACTCGTTAAGGAAAAAAAAATACATGTATGAAAAACTTATCTAAGAGGAGGCGAATTTTGCAGCTATTGTAAATAAAAACATTATTTTTATTTTTATATAAGCAATTTGTTTTTCCGCAAGAACAATTAACAGAAAAAAAATCCTAAGCAAACCATATTTTTTTACTTTAATTGTGTAGTTTTTGTGTTTAAAAATATTTTTAGAAAAACTTGTATTTTTTAAAATAAAATTTGTTAAATATTTTAATTATTTTAATATACTAATATTAAAAATAAATTTTTAAAAATAAAAAATATTATTTCAAAATATTTTTAAAAAATACTATAAGAAAAAATTAAATAAATTTTTTGCGGTGTTTAGTAATACGATAATAGTTATTTTTTAAAATGTTTTTTATTAAAAAATTAAAATAATATTTTAATTTTTTTATATTAAAATAATTTAATTTAAAGAAATGTTCTTTTAATTATTTTTAATAAACATAAACAGACCATCATTCCAGTATAATCCGCAATACAGTAAGAACAAAAAGCACGCGAACACCCTACCGCCACATATAGTTCCAAACCCACAGCCACCAGCCAGCCGCAACCCAGTGATCATCATCATCATCATCATCATCATCATCATCATCAGCAGCAGCAGCAGCGGCAGCGGCGGCGCCGTCGTCTCCACTCTGCAGCAATGGCAGGAGTGCCTTCACTTGGTTTGGCTTCTCTTTTCGAACTTTATCTTACTTTCGTTTGATGAAATTGTTGGATTACTTTTGAAATAGTTTGTTTATGTGTTTGAGATGTAAATCTGAAGATTCTTTGCATGTAAAATTTACGGGGCATTCTTGAGATGTGAGATTTGATTTTTATTTGTTGGATTTGGTAATACGGTGTGGATTAATTCGCTGAAATGGATGGATTCTGGGATTTGCTTCTCTCTCGAGAGAACCTATGTGCTGGTTCCTTTCAATTCAAGAGATGATTTGTTAAGCGGGCACGGTATACCCGTTTATTACTTCTTTATCCTTTAACATGATACCCATGGGGATGCGGGGTTGGGCTGGGGTATGGTCAGGTATGGTTTATGGAGTATTTTTAAACAGCTTTGGGATGTGTATATGCATCTATTAATCAGGTTCCTCTATCCATTTCCATGATGAGGACAATAAAGACACAATTCTTGGTGATATTTTTGTTTTTGGTTATGCTTTTAAGTGTTGAATTAGCAATCAAGTGGAGCTTTTTACATCTCAGATTGCAATCAATTTTGAGAATTTCGATGCTTACTTTGTTTACACATGTTTTTCAATGGTAGATATTGCGGAGGAGATTCGTTCGTTACAGCTTGACTCAGCAGGTTGTGTTAGCATTTTATTATTTAAAGGAAGTATTAGTTTTACTTTTTATTTATTTATTTAATGTTTGAGATAGAAATTGAATTATTTAATTTAATCTTAGCATCAGAGGTAAATGGGGTGATTAATCCAGAAGATGCAAAGCCAGAAGAAGTTGAGGTGGATAAAATGGAGGAAGGTTGGTGGTACAGTGAAATTCTTGCCTAGAACTTTCTTGTTGTAATTTTTTGTGTGAAAATAAGTGTACCTTAATGTCCAAAAGGTCTGACATAGTTCTGGTATGATTCTGGCTAAATTAGAAATGGGGTGTCTTCAGTAATGCTTAATTTAACTATTCTGTATCTTGCAGATAGCTAACTATCAAATATATGGAAATTGAATCAAGGTGCTAAACAAAATTAAAGCCCTGACTAGTTGTGGAATCAATTAGCTTCCTTTTTGGCATTTGAACTTGTCATGGATTAGGTGAATGTCTTCTACAATTGAACCATTTCAATTGTGATACTTAATGTTATGATTTTGCATATAGGAGTTGATGGATTGGTGTAGATTTAGCATCCTCTGTATTTGGGTTCTAAACTTACTATTGACAGTGGTCTATTGGATACCATGAAACATGAAACACTTAGTGACGAAATAAATGGAAGGAAAGTAAGGTCTATTGGATACCATGAAACATGAAATGCTTAGTGACGAAATAAATGGAAGGAAAGTAAATGCTTGTTCCATTTGGTTGTTGACCCCTCATCATGTTGGTCCCTGTGTTCTTTCCTTCTCAGTCGTTGTGGCTTAAATTTGCAGTTTGTTTTACTGATGAATGAGCATTTCACTTTTGCCTTATAGTTTAATAGAGCACCATTGGGTGATGGTTCCTATTAGATTAGACAATGTTGTCAAGAGGCGCCTAGGCGCTCCAAGCGAGGCAAGGCAAGGCAAGGCCCCAACACCTTTATTAGTCTCATGTGTTGGATTTCAATGAGGCATTGCCTAGGCGAGTGCCTTGTGAGTGGGTGCAAGGTGCTAAGGCTAGTGCTTGCTTGAAGTTCTTCCTTTTTTGTTGAATTTATCTTATTTTTTAAATGATTTATGAATTGACCTATTTGTCTATTTTTTTAATTTACCACAAGAAACAACTTAGGGGATTTTTGTAAAAAACTAAGATTAGGGTAAAAGAATTAAAAAAATCATTAAAGTGGGAGACAAACAGACAATGAAGGAGACTTAGAAGAGACACCAATCACACTTTCTTTTTTCAATAGTGGGAGTCAAAGAACAACACATTTGTATAGTTAATACTTTAATTTTTTCTAAACAAGTGCAATATAGTTTGAGAGATGAGGATTTCAATTATAATCATGAAATGGAGGATATGGAGGATTCAAGTGAAGGAGAGGAAAGCATGGATGGAGATGTTTTTGAAGATTAATGAATAATGATGATGATATTTAATTTTGCTTTTTAATCTATTTGGCTACTTACTACTTTAAATTATCTTATTTTGTTTTAAGGGTGAAAAATATAACTTTATATGACTATATTATGGTATTTTATATTCTCTTTTGATTTTCTAATGATCTAATCTTAATTGGAAAGATATATATTTTAGATTTATATAATATAATATATATTTTTAATTTATAGCATATTGCCTTGGTTCATTCGGGTGTGTGCCTAACGCCTCGGGCATTTTATAGGCTTAGTGCCCTTTTCCTTTTACAACATTGAGATTACATACCTTGAAATATCTCGTGATAAAAGAAATGAAAGGAAAAGAAAATGCCCTTACCAATAATGGTGGATTGATCACTCAACGTGGTGCTTGTGTGTTTGTTTCTTCTCTGCCAATGTGGCTTCATTTTATATTTTTGTTGGTTGTTTCATTGCTCTTTGTTTTTCTTCTCGTGTCTTCATCCCCTTCACCCACCTGCACGCCAACTTATGTGCATAAAAAAAATAATACAAACAACATATGCTTAGTGCTTGTTTGTCTTGAAAAAACATCAAATTGATGCTTCTTTTAGTGCTTTCCGATGATTTTGATGTGCTGATGTCAAAAATAAAAAAAATATGAAAACAATTTATTTTGATGCATTTCGAAGTGAAAAACACTTTTGAAAAGCTCTTTGCACCACAATACCAAACACATACTTAATGCAAATGTATACATGTTTGTATATCTTAACAAAAGAACATACAAATAGCACTGTACACCTGTTTTTTGTTTGCAAAGCAATTGATATCTATGCATCTTCTGTTTCATTGTGAGTAGGTATTTCTTTTTTACTGCTAATCTGATATACTGTTGATGGGCTCCCACTTTTCTTGTTCATATATTAAGATTTGTGGATAATTTTGATATCAAACCATTGTCTGACAGGTTTTGCTTTGGATGTTTTCAGATTCAAATGATAATGTCACCATAAGCACTCAGGAAATGCAGGCTGAGACATCCAAAGGTATTTTGGGAGTATCCTTCTATTTTTCATTATACATTGATATTTATGCATGCATTATGATTTTTGACGTATTCACATGATGTTTTGTTAGTTATGCACGTGCTTGTTACCATTCCTTTACTTGTCTTTTGTTTTGTAGTGAAAGATAAGGAAGTACCTGTATCAGAAGATGTGGGAGCTCCGGTTGAGATGGAAGAAGACAATAAGAAGCGACACTTAAATGTTGTTTTTATCGGTCATGTTGGTAGGTTAATATGCTTCACAATTTTGCCAAATTAAATGATGGCCTTGTGATTACTTATTTGTTTTGTCCTTTTGCTATTTACCCAATGGTTACTACAATACTGCCACCATGCATTGGGTTGTTGAGTGGTTATTGTTACTATCATCTGATTGGTGAATTGCTGAAGTAAAAATTATTGTCATGCTGCAAGTAATTGTCTTGATTGGTGCATTTTTTTTATTAAGAATGTTGTTTTCAATTTCATTATCTAACTCTGCAATGGCGTTCTGTATCTGGTTTACTCAGTTTTCGTGCCTCTTCTAAAAAATTAGTTGTTATCTTCCATTAGTGTAGCAGTTAATGTTCTGTGTCTGGCTGCAGATGCTGGTAAGTCCACCACTGGGGGCCAGATACTCTTTCTTAGTGGACAGGTGGATGATCGCACAATCCAGAAATATGAGAAAGAAGCTAAGGAAAAAAGTAGAGAAAGTTGGTAGGTCCTTTTTTTTATATATATAATTTGGATTTATCTGAATGGTATTTTCAGTTCCCCTTTTTGCAAGGGTATGCAAATTGGCTGTTTTATTTGGTATAGCTTTATGACTGGTCTGCATTATCTTCTTTTTTTTTTTTTTTTATTGTGACTTCCATTATTTTTAGATTGCTAGATTGGCTGTTGTTATTGCCTAGAATACATGTAATGTTGTTGAAATTTCTTGTCTTTCATTTGGCAGCTGGATTGGAAAAAACTTGTAACGGGAGAAACTTGTTACAGTTGTTTGTTATGTTATTTTAGTTTTCTCTTTTGTTTGTGGTACTAACTTGTAGTGATGCAAGGAAAGACAAATTGATACAACATTATTCAAGATTATCATGCTTGAACTCTGTGCTTGCCTCCATTGTTTTGCAATGTTTCTGATTGATGCATGTGAATGATAAACTCCTTTTTGAGCAAAATCAGGGAACTATTTAATTAAATTCCTAGGAAGACCAGTCTTGTGGTGGTATGGAAGTCACGGATTCCTTGAATGTCCTGCATGCCCTTTTGGTAATATGGAAAGAAACTGTCGACCTGAACAACATTCTGTTTGCGTGTGCTTGTAGCTAAGCACCTGACTCGTTTAGTCTTAGTTTGCTCTGTTGCGGCTGGTACTTGTTTGTGTACGCTTGAAACCACCCAACAAACAAGGAGAGAGGCTGCCTCTTTGGGCTTCTTAGAATGATTTGAGATGAGCTACAAATCATACATATTACATATTAAATAATACATGTACATACTACATATTAAATCATGCATGTCTGAACCTACCAGGTGCAATAGTTTTAAGCTTACTGAAATTTTACTCTGCAATGGGCTCCTGTGATATAGAACTTATATGATTTGTAGATGTTATCTTACCACCTCTATAGAAATTTATTCTGTTAGTTTGTGTCAACCGTAAGGGTTAATTTATGAGCTAATCAAGGGGAATAGTTATTGTCTTAATTAATCTTTAGATAACACGTCACATAACAGGATTAGAATGGTTTTGTTCCAGAAAAGAACTTATCAAATGAGATTACGCGATTCATTTACTCAAAAACAAATTCCAAGTATACATTATTTGCTTATGTTCAGGATTATGTTTTTTTAATAATCCTGCATTATTCTTTCTTCTCAATCTCATTGATGCTTTGAGTTTTTTCTGCATTTTTATCAAATGATCCCTCATTCTTAGTCTTTCAAACTGTTGCTGTTTTTCCTAAGTTCTGAACAGAATATTCCTTAAATAATTTTTACTTCCATAGATTTGCTTAATACGTTTTGATGACCATGATTATTTTCCATTTGCTAGGTATATGGCTTATATTATGGACACCAATGAGGAGGAGAGGGTTAAGGTACGGTTCTATGACAATTGTGTATCCGTGGAGCCATATTTTTTTTATTCTATTTTTGTTAATACTGCTTCAATTTCCATTATTTTAATGTTCATTTGTATGCAAAACTGATTTTAATCCCACTTTACACATTTTATTTGTATAATGTTTATTGCAGGGCAAAACAGTTGAAGTTGGAAGAGCGTACTTTGAAACAGAGACATCAAGATTTACAATTTTAGATGCACCGGTGAGAAATTACATCTTCAAAATATTGTTTCCACTTTCTTCACTCCAGTTATTTCTATCCATTATTTCAATGATAAATGAGTTTTGCTAGATGAGATATTTATAGTGAAAATGAAGCTAGCTATGCATAACATTCTTCTCCTGATGAGTGGGTCCTGAAAAAAAATGTTATTGGCGCATGTTTTTGGCCAGCAAGGAAATATGGTCAATTCAAGTGTCGAGGGGGAGAAATGGACCATACATGGCATATGTTGAAATGATAAAGAATAATCTAGCATTTAGACATCTTACGAGAGATTTCACTCCACAACCTAGTTTTGTAATGATACTAAGTTGAGTGGAGTGTGTGGTTTTTGCTTGGTTACTTGCCTTTTTTTCTTTCTTCATCTCACTCATTTCCATCCCTCCTTGTTTTCTATCCATACTTCAATGTGCTCTGCAACATTTACCCTTGATATAGACCACTTGATATAATGTAAATACTGTAAATAAAAACTTCCTGACAATATTACTCAATAATAAAAGTACAAATAACTTGAAAAATTGTCCTTGCATGTGTCAGCCTTTATCACTTAGATTAGTTGTGCCTTATAGTGGGAAAGATGAGAAAAAGCCTTCACAAGAAACTAGTCCTCCATCCTGTTACGTTGCAGTAATAGGGTTTGAAACTAATGGTTGTCCTTTGTTGTTGAGAGACTGTCTTACCAATTGAAAAAGGATAATTCTGATTTTTCATGGATTTGATCACTGATTTTGAGCACAGTAACTAGAGCAGATGACCAAGTGGTTAGATTCTGTGATCATCCTTTGCTCCTTAAGGTCTGTGGATGATGACATATAGTCCTCTATGCACATTGTGATTCTTTCTATAGTGCCATGTATTCATTTGGGGAGAGCTTGCAAAAGCTTGTAGCAGCATTTGTTCTTGTTAGTTTTCATCTTTCTCAAGTTCTTGTTGCAGCTGTTTGTGTTTGACTGGTTGATATATTTAAATTGAAGGCTTGTTTGATTCGAGGATTCTTGAAAACATCAAATATATTCTCACCCAGCAACTAGGAGAAGCTAGATTCAAGGAAGCATTCTAGCAAAATATAATAGTATAGAAAGAGAATATATTGAAAGACATGCTAGAGTTGTTCTACCAAGCTCAAATACACTAAAAATGGAGTGTGCATTTGGTTCCAACCAAAATAATTCGCTAAACTGATGGATTGTCTTTGGTTGTTTTTTTTCCTTCCTGAAACAGAAGAGAGCAAAACTTGAAAATAACAGGACTAATCATTCTTTGAATTATCCAAGTTATTTGGAAACAAGATATCATTCTTTGTTTCAAAAGAGGATTTCTTGATTCCTTTTCTTGATTCCTCTTCTTTCTTCAAAACCATGTATCCTAGTACCCTTTTTCTGCCACTATATGTGCATATGCATGTATATTGACCTATGCATCTATAGAAAGAGAAGGTGCAATGATGAGATCACTATCTCGTTAATCTGATATTAACATGGGGAAAAATCTTGTCCATTCATAAATGGACTGACCATCTTGTCTTTGATTTTTCCTTTTTCTATTATTTTCAAATCTTTTCCTGCACAATCATTTGTTTGACTGCCATTTCATGGAATTCCTTCTGTAGTTATTGGAAGTGAAGTTCTCATTGGTGCTTTGAAATCTCTTGCAACTCTCTTTTCCTTTCTCTTAAGCTCTTTCTTTGAATTTATTCAAATTGAGCAAATCAAAATTCAACATTTTAGCTATTCCAGTGGCTGACATTAGATTCTTAAATAGTTTTAACAGCTCTCATGCTGCAACATGTTCTTTATAGAACACTTCTAATTTTGAGATGTACTAGTCTCTTGATGGACATGCTCCAAAAGGTATAGAAGGGAACATGCTTGGTTTTGTCAGTGTGATTGAGGTGATATGCAATTTCTTTAAACATGGAATGGTTTGGGGAAAGAATTAGAATGGATAGCACTGTCAAACCATGCAAAAAGAAACTTTTGTTTCATTTCTTTTGAGGCAACTTCGGCAAAACTAATAGTTTTGGCTCCATTAGAAATTCTTCATGATTGTCTAATCATGTTCTACTCTGAAATTATGAGTTGCGGCAATTCTTTTGTTTTTCTGTGCTGATTTATTTTTAATTTCATGCAATAGGAAAGAAACCTTCCTTGCATCTTTAGGTTGTTCTGTGCTGATTTATTTCGAATTTTGGTTTTCATTTCTAATTTAATATCCTCACTTTTTGTTGGGAAGTACCTATAATTTTGTCGTTCTTGAATCTTCAGGGCCACAAGAGTTATGTTCCAAATATGATTAGTGGAGCATCTCAGGCTGATATTGGTGTGCTAGTAAGTTTGTACCGAACTCTTTGTTTTCCACTTTTACTTTCTCTTTCATGAATTATTGATTTTAAATTTTTTGACAGACCTCTATCTCATTATTAGGTTATTTCTGCTCGGAAAGGAGAATTTGAAACTGGCTATGAGAGAGGAGGGCAGACCCGTGAGCATGTTCAACTTGCAAAGACCTTGGGTGTGTCTAAGCTGCTTGTTGTTGTGAATAAAATGGATGATCCAACTGTGAACTGGTCAAAAGAAAGGTACTTTTCCCTGTTTAGCAGTGTGTGCCTCCCGTGGATGTGCATATAATTACATGTCCTTTCTTTGTGGGCATAATGTGCATGTGTGGAAGCACCTGCATGCTTCTTCTGGGTCTGTCCTGTGATAGTTTCTTTCTGCAGGCTGTTTTGATTTTTTTTCATAATTTCTCCCAGGTATGATGAGATCGAATCAAAGATGGTACCTTTCCTCAAGCTTTCTGGCTACAATGTGAAGAAAGGTACCGGGGCATTTTCTTCTACGGTCTAATGCTTTAAACTTTTCCTTTCCTCAAATGTTTAGGCTTTGTTTGGAGCTTTTGTTTTTGTTTTCATTTTATTAACTGTGAAAAGGTCTGAGGTGTTATATAGATTCTGAATCTGGACACCTTCGTAGATTGCTTGTTTAGTAATTAAAGAGGCCTGAAACTTTGAATAATATACAGCGGGTAATGAACTAAATTTGGTAAATTCAGTGCAATGCTTTGATTGTCCTTTTGATAAGCGAGTTGTTTCATATTTAATTCTCCAATGGGATGAAGTAACCTCAAGTCCCATTCTCATCTTTTCTAATTACCATACTTGTAGCGTTGCTCTATAAATCCTGCTGGGTTATTCGGTCAACATCTTTACTGTTAAAGGTATGTGTCAATGGTCTAGGTACATTTATATTGGTGAAATTTGCAAACTAGACTTTGTTTGGGTAAGGATGGCTTGTGGCCTTTTCCAAGCTTTTTAAGCTTTTATTCTAAAAGCCAATGTAAAAGGTCTATTGTGAACTTTTAAAAGTTGCTTTGAAAAGATTTGGAAGCCAAAAGTAAGAAGCTACCAAATGAGGCTTGTAGGCTTTTGAATCTTGTTTAATATAGAACATGCTACAGAACTTATTACCAAACACCCTTACAACCAGTCACAGCTACAACAGCTACAACTTACAGCCCCAACCACAAAAAAAAGTCATAGCTATAAAAAATGGAGCCTAAATCTTGTGGATGCTTTCAAGCATGACTGGTTGTCAAAAATTTCTCTGATGTTGACATGGTTACTATTTAGTTTTCTTGCACATTTGGCATCATCTTAACTATTTGAACATCAAGGATAACATGCTGTCATCTGAATCTGTCTGATTGCTTTTTCATGATGATTTTGTCTCTAATATCAGTAAATGGTTTGATTACATGGGTTGGTACTTTTTTGTTACAGATGTCCAATTCCTACCAATGTCTGGTCTGCTTGGCACCAACATGAAAACAAGAATGGGTAAGGCTATATGTCCATGGTGGAATGGCCCATGCCTTTTTGAGGCCCTTGATGCTATTGAAGTTCCTCCACGAGATCCAAAGGGTCCTTTTAGGTAAAGTTGCATCCCTCCCCCAACTTTTTCTGTCCATCCCTGCATCGAATTTTTCTCTTAGTTGATCTTTTTATCTTCTTTTTTTCCCGTTTTTGGCATGCATGTTTTTCTACATGCTTAAATTGAACATAATGGTACCGACACTAACAATTCTTTTGAATGAGTTGAAATGTTCTGATATGAGAGAATGCTTCTTGTTAAGTTTTAGCAGCAGTGGTCATGGCTACTATATTGATGATATTTTACAAGAAACATTGATTGATTTAATTCTTTACTGTGTCAAAATAAATCTCTTATTATATAATTTTTAAATTTGCAGGATGCCTATTATTGACAAATTTAAGGACATGGGAACTGTTGTTATGGGCAAAGTAGAGTCTGGTAGTGTGACAGAGGGTGATTCCTTGTTGGTCATGCCAAACAAGGTGTGTGTGCTCTGACCTGTGTTTTACTTCTTGCTCTCTCTATTTTATTGTTTATGTTGTGATATAATGCCTCGGGTACACCTATCCACAGACTATGGTGAAAGTTCTTGCTGTATATTGCGATGAAAACAAGGTAAGATGTGCAGGACCAGGAGAAAATGCACGGGTTAGATTATCTGGAATTGATGATGAGGATATATTGTCTGGTTTTGTGCTTTCAAGTGTTGGTAAGTTTTTTTAAGTTTGTTCTTAGAAGTTACAAATAAAGGTTCATTAATCTTTGATGTTGTGAAAAGAGCTAATTTGATCTGCAACAAGTTGATGTTAAGTATGTGGTTGTGTGTGAGTTTTGTCATATTCTCCTCTGGCTTCTTTGTTGTTGACCTGACTTTTTTAATTTGCACTTCTTTATGCAGCAAGGCCAATCACTGCAGTTACAGAGTTTGATGCACAGTTGCAAATCCTTGAACTAGTGGATAATGTATGCCTTTGAGTTTTAATTTTGTTTTTCATTTTCCTTTATTTTCTTATCTCTTTAGTAGGTTGTCATATCTAGGACTTTATCTTAGATCTGCCTTGATGTATACTTTAGCAACTAAAGCAGAAAATTGTTGTTGCTATTCTAGGCAATTTTTACAGCTGGCTACAAGGCTGTCTTGCACATACATGCTGTTGTTGAGGAGTGTGAGATTGTTCAGCTGCTGCAGCAAATTGATCCAAAGACAAGGAAACCTATGAAAAAGAAAGTCCTCTTTGTGAAGAATGGTGCCATAGTTGTCTGCCGTGTTCAGGTATTAGGATATGACTTACATGGCATTTTTCTCTAGAAATTTGTGCCTGCAACTTTGCTTTACTTTTTAACATTTATATGCCCACAATTGTTTATTGTGCATGCCAGTACATTCAAACATAGATTACTTATTAGTGTATTTCAATGAGACATAATTAATTTGATAAAACTTTTTTAATATTTATTAGATCTTTCCTTGCCATTATCCCTGTTAGGTAAACAACTTGATATGCATTGAGAAGTTTTCAGATTTTGCACAACTCGGCAGGTTTACTCTTCGTACTGAGGGTAACTTACCACACTTAACATTTAATGATGTGTGATTTGTTCATTTGTTGAGATCCCATCTCAAGTGGAGTGTTGTGTCTTCCAGGGAAAACAGTTGCAGTGGGAAAAGTCATGGAACTTCCTTTGGGTTATAATTCTTAAAACAATTTTGCATTAAAGGTGAGTGTGTTGCATTCTAAACCCATGCATTTTTCTTTATGCATAATTAAGCTGTTATACCATGCAAACTAAGTCCAGCTTTGCACTTGTCGTATGCTCTCTTGTATTGGAATGATTGAAGTTCTATTTTGTTGTTTTAGTTTAAGACGTAATATTTGTCTCTGTTTTAAATTAATAATTTGTACGTTTCTTATTTTGGTTTGTTTGCTAAACATTATTTTGGCATTTGTCTGCTGCATCAATCGACTGTCCTTATCGTGTACATGCCTCTGAATTTTGTTTTTTTGACGGGACCTCAAAATATATTACATGCACTTACTCAATGTAAATGGACAAAAATGTACTGATTGGGAGCTGGCCTTTTTTTCTTTTCTATATAGAGGTGATTTTTATTGAATTATTCTCCAAGCAGCTTGTTTAAAATCATTTCTTCATCCAACTGTAATGCTATAAATTATCCAATGCTATTTATCTACTTGGTTCACTCCAAAGGAAAATCCTGATTGCTTGTGTTGTGAGAGAAAAAATCGACTAATAACTATCATTAGACTGAGTTCCTTTGTAAGTAAAAGATTCTTATTTTGCACACAATTGGTCCACCTCTTCAAAGTAACTGATTTTTTATGACAGGCAATCTGACATCAAAAGGACAACTTTTGTGTATTTCGGCAGCACACCTACATGTGTTGGTTCGTATATTTGGGGGAAGGAGCTCCTTTAGTAGTTTTTGGATGCTGGGTTATGAGCATGTGTTCCCCAAACCGCTCCCCCCCCCTGTTCCAGAGCATTGATGCTTTAGATGCTTAAGCATAGAATATACCTGATATACCAATGGCATGCTCATTGATAAATTTGTCTGTTGAAGCTTGTCCAGTATGGGGTTTTTTCCTGGCTTGATTCCCATATAGCAGAATATATTATTGAGTTAATTAAATGTTTCCAGTGGGTTTTTTTTTCGTGTCATGATCCCCAAGATGAGCAGCATATTTATGGCTTTCATTTTGATGCCCCCTTAGTTGTACACCTTTTCTAAAGCTCTACGTTTTTTTTTTTTTTATGGGAAAATATACGCTTAGTTACTTTTTATAATTATATCTTTGCAATGACATGTCAAAGCCTATATGTTTTCCTGGAAGATTAAAATTTGTTTCAAAGGATTTGATTTAGATTTTGAAGTGAAGGTGGTTTATTATTCTTATGATTATGATGACATTTTTGCCGGAAACCACAATATGTTAGAATCAAGGGATTATAATTTTGTTTTCTTTTATTTGAAAATGAACATGTCTATAGTGAATGGTGATAAATTTATTCATTATCAATACTAGTGCTTTAAAAGTGAAGCTGCTCCCTTTCTTTCTTTCTTTCTTTCTTTTTAATTTCATTCTTTTATGGCTTAATTTCATGAGATAAAAGATAAAAAACCGCAATATAAAATATTAAAATTTTTTTATTTTGATTTAAAAATTTATTTTATTTATTTTTAATTTTAAGGTATAAGAGAGGAAAGAAACTGTTGAAAAATGATTGTTGGTCAGATGGCACCACTAAAAAATAGAATGTGGAGTTTAATGGAGGAAGTTTTTTCATAATAAACATGGTGGGGAAACTAAATTAGGTTTTGTTTGGTTTATTTTGATTTGATTGATTTTTTGTTTTTTTGAGTGATTTTGGGGTGGTCTAGAGTTGTAAAGTTGTGTTTTTTTAGATCTGAATGGTTTTTAAAGGTGTTTTTAAATAAAAACAAGCTCAAAATCATGATTTTAGGTCCGAAAACATGGAACTTGAGAAATGAATAAAAATAAACTACTCATTGATATGTTTTCATGTCTTTTTTTTTTTATTTAAAAAAAAATAATGAGAAAAACCTAGTTATGGACCTGGGCTTCCAAGCCTAACATGTCTATTTTTTTTCATTAAGGCTAAATCATGTGGGTTTGGCTTGTTAGTGTTTGATTTTTTTTTTTTTTACTTCTTTCTATTAATTGTTTTTATTTACATATTGATTTTTTTTATATTTTTTTAGTTGCACGATACTTTAAAAATATTAGTTTAATTTATATTATATTTTTTTCCTATTATATTTTATATAAATTAACTGTATTTGTACGGATTTTTTTTTATAATAACATAAATTATTTGTTAATAGTAACAGTATTTAGCTGCCAAGATAAAGTGAATGAAAAAGTTTAAAAATAAAAAAAGATAATTGATGTAAAATATTTGTATGGGCAACTATTTTCTATTTCTACTACGAAGATTAGCGTCTCGTTTTAATATTTAATTAATGTCAACAATTTTTTTTTTGCTTTATAACTTAATAAATTTCCCAGTTTATTTGATAAAGTATAAACCTCTTTTCATTTATGAATAAAAAAAAATGATGCAAAAAAGTATAAACTTCTTTTCATTCATGAATTAAAAAAAATGATGCAAAAAAACATATTCATAACGTAATTTTTTTTCATGTTAGAAATTGACTTTAAAATTCTATTTGCAGTGTAAACAACATGTTAATATAAACATGTGTTTTATTTATGAATAAAAATATTATAATATTTTTAAATACATCAATAACATTAACATGTTTTTTTTATTATATTCAAAACTAAGTTAGAACTCTGCATATGGTGTAATGCGAGTGATAAAACTAGTTAATATATTTATATTTATGTAGTTAGGTTTATTTAAGGGTTAAAGATCAAACGGCTTGATGACAATTGTAGCATCCCCATTAACACTCCAAGTTGTTGTATATAATCCTAAGTTTAGGATAATTAGAGCTCAAGAATATTTTTCTTTATAAGTGTTTACATCAGTATTTTTATATTTTGATTGAAATTTCAGCAGAATCTCCTTTATATTTAAAACATCTTAGTTATTCACATCATTTAATCACATTTTATCATCAATTCAAATATATAATATTCAATGACCCAACTCATCCATAAATCCACAATAAATCCATTAAATTCACCACATCATTCCTTCATCTAATATTCTATAATTCCAATTCTAATAAACCAAAATATATCAATTCTTTGATGTTATAATGCACAATAATAAACTAGGTTGGATTTATTAAAAGATTATTTACTTTATTTAATAATAAAAATCCACAATTCAGCTTGTGGATTCTCCTGCTTTGTGTTTTATTAATCCTTTTGTCCTGTAGCTGAAGCTGTTTTATCCACGTCGGCTTGCTGCGTGCTCTTAGGCTACTCATATCTTCAGTCTGAGCTTTCTATTCTTGTGTTTCTTGCCTTGTGTTAGGTTAGGAACCTTGCAATTTTTGGTTCCTTTAATAACCATGGTCTGCTTTGCTTTATTGGACATTAAGGGAGCCTGTTCTTTTTCTGTTCGCTCTTGTATTTGAATTTGCTGACTCACCAGTAATTTACTGTATATTTTTTGATCTTTTAATAAATTTATATTTTGATAAAAAAAAACATGGTATTACCAAATTTAAAAAACCCAATCAACATGGTATTCTTTTCGAATACCAATAAACCTAATATTTACTCTATTATTTTTTAATTCGGGATTTCTAATTTGAAAATCAATCTAGTATTTACTTTAAATACCAATAAAAATCCAATATCCATTCCCAGATATTTCTGAATTTAGTATTTCTAATTTGAAAGTCAATCAATCTAGTAATCTCTTCTCAATACAAATAAAATCAAATATTTATTTTTGGATATTTCTGAATTCAGCATTTTTGGTTTTGGTTTGGAAACCAATCAATCTAATATTCTCCTTGAATACCAATAAAAATTCAATATCCATTCCTGAATATTTCTAAATTTATTTAGGTTTTTCTCATTCTTTAATTCTTTTCTTATCATAATCATAACTAACTACTTATATTAAATCTCCATATAACCACCCATATTAATATTTGACAAAAAAAAAACTTATAAATAAATTTAATTAATATACATTATTCATCTATTTATATTTGTCTGTCGCACTGCAGTTCCCACCGTGCGACCCTCCAATAGTCTCTCCTGCATCATCAAATCAAATTCAATATATATAACCCATTTTTTCCACCATTATACCATAGCTCCAATAATTTCTTCACTAACTCTAAATCCCTCTTTATGGCCGGTTAGGCTCTTAACCGAACAAGGAATTCAATTCAAGTTTTTTTCTTTTGTTGTTTTGAAATCCTTATCCAATTAACTTTTGATTCTAATTAACACATTCACTTTTATAATTATTCAAATTTAATCCAAATATTCACAACATTTATCCTATAATTTCATAGAAAAAATTTAACATATCCATTCAACAATTTCTTCAATTACACATCAATCTATTACTTCTTTCTCACGTATATTATCATTTACGTGTCACAAAACACTAACTTAACATCCATGCATTTAGCACAATTCCAAACATATTGCTTAATTATGTTAAATTCATAAACATATCATTATAAATGCATGAATCAAAACATCAAACCACTTCTTTACAACAAAAAATGAAGAAGAAAAGCCCTAGAATCTAGCTTTCTCCTCCCTTTCTTCCTCCCTTTCAAATCCGGCAGTGCAACCCTAGTTTTTCCCAAGGATTTTTCTTGATTTCTATGCTAAATTCCTATGAAATCTCTCCTTAATCCTTCCCTTTTTTATGTCTAGTATTTGTTTTGGTGTAATTTGAGGTGAAAAGCTCAAGAAAAATCAGACAAATTCCTCCCTTTTTCTCACCGTAAACAGCTAGCCATAAATGGATTCCTAAGCAAGCCATTCATGTATTTATACCCCTCATTTGTATTTTTAAGAGTCCCCCAAGTTCTCTAAATTCCTATTTTAACCCCACTCTTTTATCTCCTGTTTGATTCAATTTTTTTTTATCAACAATTGATAGTAATCAATTTCACAATTGTCTAATTAGTTTTATTTATTCATTTGTCTCTTTTTTTAGTTTTTAGCTTGATTAATAATTTAATAAATCACTTATCCTATAAAATTTTGATAGAGCTTACAATAGCTCCTTATTTAAAGGGTATTCTAGGAAATTTAGCAGCGAAATTATTTCAAACACCTTTAACACAAAAGGCATTAAAGTAAATTCAAAAATATTATTTGGATGGAGTTTTAATTTAATTTGTGTTTAAATCCTATGAGTTTGGTTACTTAGGCCTACAAATCGTTGAAACTTGATTATGTATAGCTCTTCGCTAATTGTAAATTCTATGTTTTTATTGTTTCTAGTCTCTAGTT
>Ga0325403_1000061_pt1 | contig 49859 bp, 24 predicted proteins | sample PopdelMetagenome_19_FD_205665 | JGI IMG/M metagenome (GOLD analysis project Ga0325403, IMG submission 205665) | Populus deltoides microbial communities from Bellville, Georgia, United States - Xylem-PdKOR-R4 | ecosystem: Host-associated > Plants > Phyllosphere > Stem > Wood/Secondary xylem... | reverse complement strand
TGGTACAACAAATACTTGGCACTTTCATAGCCCAAACCATATGGTATAACCGACACTTGTGCTATGAAAGGAACTTGATTTGTTGTTAACATAAGTTATAATCATAAATGCCTGACAACATTTACAAGTATTAGCATTATTCGAATGAGATAACTAATGTAATCATGTTAACAATTTATAATCTGATTGAAACCTCCTTTGTGTGTGATTTTCAATTGAGTAATAATAAGAGTTTATACCATACTTATTTGAAATACCATTAGTGGATCCTCTAACCTTGATATTTATTTTTATCAGTTTTTAATCCTCACATTAATCTTACATCTCAAAGTCCTCTTTAACTTATTGTTGTTATTGTTGTTGTTGTTGTTGTTTATAATTTATATAGTTAACCTCCCTGTGGTTCGATCCTGGTCTTGCTAGGTTATTTATTACTTCGACACTTCTACACTTGGGAGAAAATATCAATCTTTTGGTCGTGTTACATAGGTCTGGCATGTTGTCAGACCCAACTAAACTTGAATTAGGTATGGTTATCAGACCCAAGCACCTTGGGTATGGCATGGTTTGCCAGACCCAAGACGCTTAGGTCTAGCATAGTTGTTGTTGTTATTATCACAATCACAAATTACTATTAACTATTATTGTTGTTGTTGTTGTTGTTGTTGTTGTTGTTATGATTATTCAAGTAAACATGGGCCTGATATGTTACCAGACCGAACTAAACTTGGATTAGACATGGTTGTCAGACCTAAGCACCTTAGTTGTGGCATGGTTTGTCAAGCCCAAAACACTTGGGTCTGACATGGTTGTTTTTATTATTTATATCACAATCACAATTACTATTTATTATTATTATTATTATTATTATTATTATTATTATTATTAAGGTCAGGCATGTTTGCCAGACCAAGGTAATGTGGGTCTGGCATGTTGCCTGACCCAAAACATTTGAGTTTGACATAGTTGTTGTTGTTGTTGTTGTTGCTGCTATTGTTATTATTATTATTATTCAAGTAGACTTGGGTTTTGGAAAGTTAAGATGTATTGAATAAAGGGTATTTACAAAATCCAAGGAGCATGCCCTAGACTAATAAAACAGGAGAAAAAAAACCTTACCACTACTGAAATCTTTTATGTCTAAGAAAGAAATACATGCAACAGGGGAAAAAGAGGCATATTTGCCCTAGAAGGCCTATATGTCATTTCCACCTCACAGGCCTAACATTACACAAAAAGGAAATGGACACACGTAGCGGGATCTTGGAGTCTGATGGAATGCATTATGGGTTCTGCATGTTCCCTGTCTCTTGGATTACGTCTGAGATTGGCCATTTGGTGCCTATGTTTGCCAAATGAATCCTAATGAGGTGGAGGATCTCGGTGCTGATATTTTCAGGAGAATGGAGGTTGCTGCTAAAAATCCTATTATTCCTTTCAAACCAAATGTAATATATTGTGGTAGAGAGGATTAGCCGAGCTATGATGCGTGTTATATTCTTCCTCTTCATGAAGTTTGTAGTTGTCCATTGTAGAAGGTTTTTCCACTGCATATTGGGTCACTAGATTCCAGACTGTCTTGAGATGGCTTCCCAAATTGATTTGGTGTAGTGGCATTGAAAGAACAAGTGATCATGCGTTTCATTTTGTCTACAACATAGTATGTATGTTTAGCTGTTTCTTATCCTTACTCTATAAAGATTGTTCATGATTTGTAGCCTATTCTGGAAGGCTAGCTATAAGATAAAAGCTTGTCGTGGAATATGTCCAAGGTACCATAGGAGATGGTGGATGGTGTTAGGGGGTCTAGATTCCCTAATCATGTCCCAAGCCGAGTCTATAGTGAATTTTCCTTTATTATTCTCTTTCCAAACTAGGTGATCATTTTTGTTTGAAGCTAGTTTGATTGTTATAGCATTTTAGATAGACTGAAGGTCTTGATGGCTTCTTCAAAATTTCTATCTTTCCTTGTCGATGATATTAACCACCTTGGCATTTCATGGTGGTCTTGTGGAGGAAAATATCCTATAAGGAAGGAAGTCACATATTCTTTTTCCTTCTGGTAGCCAATAGTCATACCACAAGGATGTTGCTTCCCTATTTCCAATACATGCAATCATCTACCCTCTGCACCATTTTTTACTTTGCAAGATCTTTCTCCAAGACCATGAAGGGTTAAAAGGCATTTTGATGGTCAAAAAGAAGCATCATCTAAGAAGATTGGTTTGAATCCAGGTAGACCATATTAACTGCTGATCTGTTAGGAGATGCCATATATGTTTTAATGTGGCTGCTTTATTCCATGTGTGCAATCGTTTTATTCCCAGACTTTTTTCTTTTTTGGAGAAGCATATTGATGCCCATGCTACCTTGGCTCCTAATGCATTGAAGAAGGTGTCTTTTCAAAGGATATATGTTTTAATGTGGCTACTTTCCAACTTCTTGATTGTAGCTTAAGGAAGAATGAAAATTGTAGTACAGTATTCCTGAATTAAGAAAAAGACTAATTTGATGAGTTGGAGCCTTCCTGCATAGTTGAGCGATGAGGAGGTCCATAACTTGATTCTAGAAGTGATTCTCTCCACCAATGACAGGCAACTTCTGTGTATTAGGAGGGTTGTGATGAAGGGGACTCCTAGATATTTCATAGGAAGTGCTTTCTGCTGGAATCGCAGTTGCTGCTGGATTGATTCCTGAAGCTACCCATCCACCTCTGACAAGTAAAGGGAACTTTTGGTATGATTAATTGAAAGTCCTTAAAGTATAACAAATTTTTCAAGTGAGTGTTTAAGGATTCATACTGAGTTTTGATCAGCATGATAGAACATCATTAAGTCATCCACGAAGTTGAGGTGTATAATAGCATTCTCCTTGCATCTCCAGTGATGGATGAAGTCGGGATGTTGTGTGTCTTTCCTCAATATGTCACCCAACCCCTCCATTGCTAGAATAAAAAGATAGGGTAACAAAGGGTCCCCTTTATTGAATTCCTTTATTGGATTTGAAGAATCCATGTAATTCCCTATTTAGGTTAATGGAGAAGTGAGGCATGGTAATGCATACTTCAATCCAGTTTACCATAGTTGATGGGATGCCAATAGCCTTCAGCCTTTCTATGATGAATTGTCAGCTTACTGTATCAAATGCCTTATTGATATCTACCTTTAATACACATATAACAAGGCCTTTTGACAGATGGTAGTTATGAAGCAGCTCTCGGGACAGTAGTATAGCATCTAAAATTTGTCTTCCTGGAATGAAAGCTGACTAGGGGGGACATATGATGTCTAGTAGGGTTGTCTTCAATCTAGGCACTATGATTTTAGAGATGCATTTCTATATGACATTGTAGCATGCTATTGGTCGATAATCATTCATGTAGGAGAGAGTCTTAGTTTTTGGAACTAGCACTATGCTTGTGGCATTAACACACCAGGATATAAAGGGATGATTGAAGAAGTACCTGATAGCTACTTTGAAATCTTCTCTTATTATGGCCCAGTTGCATTTGAAGAACAATGCAGTGTAGCCATTCGGCCTTAGAGCCTTATCATCTAAGATAGAGTTCAGAGCTTATTTGATCTCCTTATTAGTAATTTGCTTATCCAGTTCTACTCCATTTTAGGGTGGAGGGAAGTACTGGGATGTATTATGTCCTGATGGTGGGATGGGTGTTGAAAAGAGATCCTTATAGTAATCAATAGCCACTCTGCCCATCCCCTACTAATCATTAATGAGGTTACCCGATGCATTCTTCAAGGAGTGGATCTTGTTTCGGCTTTGCCAATAAATCAGGGATTTTTGGAAGAAGCTGGTATTCTTATCCCCAACATGAAGCCATTGGACTCTAGATTTTTGCTTGAAATAGGCTTTCTCATCATCACAAAGTTGTTTGTATTTCCTAGCCAGTCTCCTTTCGTTTATCCTCAGCTCATTTCCTATTGGATTCTGATCCAACTGTAGTTCAACTATATCTCATTCTTCTTTGGATTTGGTCAGTCTACTAGAGATATGGCTATAGTGGTGTTTATGAAAAGTTTTTAGATGGTTCTTCAGTGGTCAAAGCTTGGAAGTGAGCTGATACATTATATTTCCTTGAATTGGTGTATGCTAGACAAAGTTAACTGCAGGGAGAAAGTCTTTATGATCAGCCCATAAATTCAGGATTTTGAATGGGGAGCACAGTCTGTGGTTTAGAGGATCAAGCTTGAGTATCATGACATTGTTATCTAATAGGTTCTTTGGCATGAAGTGAGAATGAGCAGCTGGCTATTGGCTATGAAATGAGGGATTCCCTAATATCCAATCAAGCTTCTTCTATATGATATTGTCCCCTGTTTGGCCATTATGCCAAGTGTATCTCATGCCCGAGTAGGGAATTTGCATGAGTTTGGCTTATTGAGTACAATTGATGAAATCATTATGGTGGTTGTGCCATACAGTACTCTCCTTTACTCGATCACTTGGTCTCATGGTAGCATTAAAATCCCCCATTAAGATCCAGGGAAAAATGGAATTCTAGGGGCTTTGAAAGCTGATATGAATCCATATGACTTCTCTTTCAGCTAGGGTATTATGTCTATATATGAAGGTTATTTTAAGGAAGTTGTTTGGGAAGGTTGTGTCACAAGTAATCCATTGTTGAGTTTTGTGTGTGCATTCTAAATGGAGTTTTTTAGGGTTCCAACCAACTAATATGCGACAATGGTTAATAGGACTGACATTAGATATGAATTTCCAATTATGTAATCCTAATCCAACTTCTACTGTATCCATGTAGCTGGAGGCTATTTTGGTTTTCAATAAACCTATGATATCAAGTATGTTTTTGTTGATCCACTCTTAAACCATTTTCTATTTTTTTTTCCATTAAGGCCTTTAATGTTCCAACTTTATATACTAAATATTTATTCATCGGGGGGTTGAGTGTAACAAAAGTTAAAGGCCCTTAGCCTCTTTACGTTTCTTACCTCCTTTCTTCTTTGTGACTGAGGGAGAAAAGGGAGACTCATCTTGGTGTTCTTTGTGATGGCTTAATTGTTCCAAGGTGTGTGTGGTTAGATCTTTGGTTAAAGTTGAGGCCTCTTTTTGAGTTCTAAAGGTGTCCATTCTGCTTACTATACAATCCTCAATACCAACAATGGGTAGGTGAATTTTTTTAATAGCAAGAATGTCATTACCTGATTCATGACTTGATCCCAAGTCTTTTATCATTAGGTGTTCTTTGGTATACTGTTTTGGTTGGGCCTTAATACGTAAGTTGTTGGTGTTTGAGGGGGGTGGAAGTGTGCAAATGGGAGGTGTAAGTGTGCAGATGGGAGGTGTGTTTGGTTACTGTATATGTAGCCTAAGGTAAATGGTTTGTGTTTAGACCTAAGGGAGGTGGTTTCTGCCAAGACAGGGGGAGCTATTGGGGATGGGGATGGGTGGGGACTTTATGGTTTTGGTTGTTCATAGGGCAAACTTGTTTCTAATCTGGTTTCGCCTAAGTCCGGGGGCAGAGTAGGGCAAGAATGACCAAACACTTTGCACTGGTTGTATCTTGGTGGCTTCCACTCATATTCTACCTTAATTGTGATGGGTTCATTAGAGAGAAGGCTTACAATATCATACCTGTGAATGAGAGGGAGAGCAGATGTAATCTTTATATATACTCTTGCATATTCTAGCCTTGTTCAGTTGTTTGTTTGTTCATCACAAGATAAAGGCTCCAGGCTCCCCCACCATGCTGGCTGCCAAGCTCAGGCCTTGCTTGGTCCATAGTGGAAATGGTAGCTTGTGGAGGCATGGTTGCTGGATCCAAGTAATTTAGGTCATTCTCTATATTCTTAATATTTTTTTATTAAAAAAATTGATATTAACCTGCTGCTAAACGCAGGCCAATAAACTTGTCTAAACTAAGCTCGGTCTGTTAAATACCAAGAGAACTCTTTCTACCAAATTTGAAATTAGTTATACAGTTTCTCGTTTTACATTTTGGTTCTCTATTAATGTTTTTTTCATTCATAAATTTTGACAAAATGATCATGAAATCAAGAATGGAAAACTACAATTAAAAAAAAAAGTATGAGAACAAAAATATAAAACAATTCAATATTGTGGATTTAAACAACGATTTACCTAACCTTTTTTAAGTATACCTTGTAATTGTAATATTTGCATTACACCTGAATGGTCATTTTATGTTTTTCCTTCCCTTATTTCTCATGGTGACTACAAAGTTTTTAACCAACATGGTGAAGAGACATTTTATGAGTGTAAAAAAATATAGAAAGTTAATAGCAGATTCAGAGATGTCAATCAACTCATAGTGTATTTTTATACAGGAAGAAGGGTACATGGAGAAGACAAGGAAGCAAAGACAATAAAATTTCAACTATTTTCACAAGCTGTTAACTTCTCAAACCATACAGTTAGTGTACATACAATACTGGATTGCTTTCTGTGAAATGAACTGGGGAGCACGAACCCACTACAACCGGACAAAGAATTGCTAAGAAACGAATCAAAAAGCCTAAGGCCGAAAACCCTAAAAACTTTCCAAGAACAACCGGAAAAAAAAAATATAGACTTGATTTTATATTAAGATGGGGAAGGCATACAATTTTGCGAAACCAAGGACTTCTTCTGCAGCTTCCCTTTGAATTGTCTGATCTTTGCATCTACCCTTGCTGTGAACCCAATCTTCGTTTCTTGTCTTGCCTTGGATCGTTCCCTTCTCCACATGTGTTGGTCCTCAACATCCTTCTTATAGTACTTGATTTCTTGGATGATATGATGATCCATTGGATTGAAACATCTTTGGAATGATATGTGAACCAGGTAAGGCACAATACATGCGACTGTTACCAAGAGGATGGTACTCCAGTAGATGGGTGCCGGACCAAGAACTTCAACTAAAAGTCTGTAGACGTCCCCTGAGTAAGATGGAGGCATCAGACCGTAAAGTAACAGAAACAAGTACCAAGTGGCAACGCTTCCCCAGACAAAGAGATGTTGTATCCATGTAAAGTGGCTCATCGTGAGCGCAATCTGGCAGTTCACAGCACAGATGATGCAGGAGAACATTGTAGCACCCACAGCAGCCATATCAGCAGTTTGGCCTCCAGCACGGAATGCTTGGTTATAAAAGATCACGATATTTAGGATGAAAATGACAAGAGAGGAATACAAACCATTACCCATCCACCCAAGTATTCGATACCAATCAAAAAACAAGTTTTTGGTCCCTTGCTGATACAATGCTGGGAACTGCATAATGGGGAAATAACATTATTTTTGTAGCAGAGAGATAACTGGTACAAAAATTGCATTAGAATTAGCTAAGTAATTAATGGGACTAACCTGCAAGCAGACCTCAGAAGACACATCTTGTTCAAAAACTCCAAGGGAAATGACAGGCAATGAGGTAAGAATGACATTGAACAATAGCATGTACCAGTCATTGTAAACTGACTGCCCAGAAAAGGCCGTGAATGCCTCAAAGTAGAAAAGCGTAAGGCCGAATGCTATATTTTTGTAGAAGAAATAGCAAATCTGAAAGCAAAAGAACCCATTCAATGAAACAACAAAAACAGAATAGCTAAGCATGTGGTGTACACGTCAGTGCAGTGGATGCAAACATATCAAATGCATAAAAGGAAGCATGATATAGTCTCTTGATTATTACCATCTGTGCAATTCTCTTGTAGCACCAGTGTCCATGGACTACCAAAAGTCTTTCAAGAAACCGAAACTGGGAAATAGAAAAATCACTCGCCATCACAGCCTGTAAATCCATTTGAAAATACGTAAGCTTCACTGGAAAATTAGAAGCTTGCATATAAGCAAAGCTTGATGCTCTGTTTCTTCACTCAACAACCACAAGAAGTTATGAGAAAATGGTGAAGTTGGAATGGATAAAGAAAGCAAAGGCTCAGCATAATATTTTGATCTTAGTTCCAATTTGAGACCAAAGATGGCAGACAAGCATGATGTTACGTGTCCAACCCAATTTAAATATCAGCAGGACACGAAATTTTAAGTGACAGATACTGCCTAGAAACAGCTGGAAATAACAGCAGGTGAGCATAGAAGGTACAAAGATTTCTCCTTGGAGGAAAAGGCAATATCATTTTTAAGAGGCTGCATGCCAGAAGAATTAGTTAGACATGTTACCAACCTGCATACCTTCCACCCCACTGATGCCAACTCCAATGTCAGCTTCTTGAATCATCCCAACATCATTTGCACCATCACCTATCGCTAATGTGGTTTTTTTAGTTCCTTCCTTTACTAATCTTGTTACCTGTATCAACAAATTGAACAAATTAAAACCCAACAAAAGAATGCATATCTCTCTATAAGGGCACTGTCAATTTGATGATTCAAGACAAGAAAATACATTCTGGAAGAAAGTCCACTAATTAAGGGGAAAAAGTTTCATACCAGTGCCTTCTGCTTGGGAGAGACACGACAGCATATGACAGATGCACAGCCAACAGCCAACGCTAAGAAATGATGCTTCATATCATCCTCTAGAGCATAGGATAAAGATTTTCCATCAATAATTAACGCAAATGCAGCATGTGGATCCTTTTCCAGCTTGACCATTTGAGAGGAATTGGTGATTTGCATCAAAATATTCTCTTTCACAGCCTGTGTGGTGATGAAAGGCAAAAAACTCAGGCATAAAAGGAAATCAAGTCCCTGAAAGGAAAATGCTGTACCCTTTGGCCAAGTATATCACCTGCTTTGAGTCTTGACCTACCACATCTGAGTTCATTACAGTTATACAGATCCGCTTCATGCCCGGGCGGAGTAAACTACATGAAAATCTGCATCATGCACAAAACAGGGAATTATAGCTTCTGAAATAAAATTGACATAGATTACAAGGAACCTTGAAGGTAGACTCTAAGAGACAAACCCTATGTTGATTGCAGTTTCCATCTTATCCCCTGTCAAAACCCAAATCTTGAGACCAGCTTGTGCAAGTTTGTCTATGCACTGGGGCACCTGGTGAGTGAATAAAATGGAAATAAGCAGAAATGTATCAAAAAGAAATATGTTAATTATGTCTCCAAGACAATTATATCATGTACCCCTTTTTGCAATTTGTCCTCCACGGCAGTAGCACCAACAAGAATCAGATCCTTTTCCATCATATCTGCAACTCGCTCAAGCATTGCTTCTCTATCAGTGCTCATAGAAGTTTTGACTTTGACAAACTCATTGTTCCATGCAGAATACTCGGACTCATCAAGCTTTTTATAAGCAAGTGCCAGTGTACGCAACCCAGCTTCTCCATATTCATTCAAATGCTTAACAGTAGTTTCCTCATATATTCTTCCATTCTTTGATAGTCGATCAAATATTACACTGCATAATTCAAATGGATTGCAAAGATAAAAATAAAGTTTTCTATATTTTTCCCTTAAATTTCCTATTAAAGAACATGGTAGAAGGTTCTAGATGCTTTATGCATCGATTGCTAAAGATTACAAAAGACCATGTAAGAGACAGTTGTGAGCCTAACCTATCAGCACCTTTGCACAGGAGTAAAATTTGACCATCCTCATCCCGCACAATTACAGACATTCGCTTCCTTTTGCTTGTAAATTCCAATAAATTGAGAATCTTGAACTCTCTGCAAGATTGCCAAGATACATTTAAGATGTTAAGATACCTTTAATCAAAGGGAGTGATGGACCAAAGGGCTATATAAACATGGAATTGTCAATTTGCAACCTCACCTTTCAATCAATCGTCCTGGGTGTGCATATTTTTCACGAATAAACACGCTTGATTGAGTTCTTTTGTAAAATTCAAAACCAAATTCTCTTGCTGCAGCAAGAAAGGCTGCTTCGTCAGGTGACTCTGCTTCATATGTAAACATACCAGTCTCTTCATTCTGCTCAGGAACGGCAGTCTGACATATTGCTAGTATCCTGAAAAATAGCAAAAGGACCTCTCGATTTCGTTCATTCAACCAATTTCCATCCATGAGCCGGCTGTCCTCAAAATTAAATCCCTTTATTGCTGGCTTCTGATCATTTTCACATTTAGAAGTGATGACACTCTCGAGTTCAATTTCTGGACCTCCTCTGCTATCCTCCTCACGTGCACTTTTTCCGTGCCTCGAAACATTAGTATTTTGTGTATCCTGCTCCTCAAGATCCATAGCCATCTGTTTTGCTGCAGCAAGCTCAATTTCACTAGAGCGCACACCATATGCAGTACCAGCAATGGAGCACTTTAGAAAATCCATCTGATTACAGGTCAAGGTGCCAGTTTTATCAGAGAGGATAGTGTCGACCTGACCCAACTCCTCATTTAAGTTTGATGTTCGTGCTTGAGCAGTATTGCCAGTTTCTTCATCATACATGTGTATGTCTTGGTTAATGAACCTTGCTTGAAACACCTTCACAATCTCAATTGAGACATAGAGAGAAATGGGTATTAAATACCCATAAAGGATGAGAGCAGTGATCAAATGTGCTACCCCAGACTTGCCAGGATTGTCAGGGTCATACAAATTATTATCATTCCTGGGTTGCATGTACGTCCACTCTGGCATTTGAAACTTTATCTTCACAGCAAAGCCAATTGAACTAATGGATGAAATCAGTACAAGAAGGCTGAGAAGGATGTATATAATTTTGTCCATTTTTTTCTCTATTTTGCTCCTTTTTGAAGGAGACTTTGTTGAGTTCTGCATGACTTTGCTATCAAAACCAGTGAATATCACAACTCCATATACATAAGATGTATTTCTGAGCTTTGAATCTCTAAGAAGAATCTGAGTAGGGTCAAGAGGATAAACCTGACGTTCATACTCAAAATTACCAACAAAGGTGTAAAGATTGGGGTTTGGATCTTCGCACTTTATTATTCCTGTAAAGTTCTTGAAAGACTCATCATCCTCCAAAGGCAGGGTTACCTCCAATGATCTCTTAACCTTCAAGTTAGTCTCACCATCTAGGTTCATAGTCTCCACATAGCAAATCCCATCATCGTAACTAGTTGACAACAGAAGCAAATCAGCAGGGAAAAACTGGTCTTTTTCCACTTTCACCACATCACCAACCTGAATCTTCTGCCATGGCTTATAACCAAAAACACCCCCGCCCTTATGAACACTAGCTTTCCGACTATTAACCTTCATATCCTGCGTAAACCTGCGCCAATCTTCTAGAGCTTCTTTTGCCATACTAAGGCCAACAACAAAAGCCAACGGTAAAATCATGCTCAGAGGCGAGAATGGGGCAACATCTGTAAGTGAAAGAACTGCAGCAACTAGGAAATAGAGGTTAGCAAGCCGATGGAACTGTTCATACAGTGCCTTGGGCAAGAATGTAACTATATTGTACTTGGTGGTAGATATATAATTTGAGCAGTATTTCAAGGGTTTTTTCTGGTGCTTATGGGGTTGGTTGCAATGAACAATTCTGGAGAACCCAGGCCCTAGTAAAGGATGCGGCTCCTCACTGTTGTTGGCATTTGGCCTTAAGCAAGAGAACGGGTGGAGATGGCTCCGCCGGAGCCTTGCTCTTATCCTTCCCCGTGTCATCTCTCAAGATTTGATCTCGAACGCACTTGTGTAGCTGATTCAATATGCCTAGAAAAGAACAACCCCCAAATCTTGCTTTAAATGCAGAAACCAACTGGTCCTGCTAATAGGCAATTCTTTCTTCTAAGGCCTAATTTAACAAACAAAATATAGGATGCATTTGTCAACTTGCAACAGTACATAACATCATTGTTGTAACTCAGCACAAATAAAAAAAGAATCATACTTCATTCATTAGAATTCAAGAACACCACGTCCCATAAAAGGCATTCGTATTCAAAATTGGATTTTTCAAATCTTTCATCCCCGGATTATGCAAACTTGAAACCTCATAAGGAAATGAATAAATATTTAAACAAACAGAAGGATGCACATAGGAACAAATCTACATTCATTTAAAGCTACAAAATTTACAAAAGATCCTGGAAATTGAATGGTTTGTCCGGCTAAAACAAGAAAAAAAATCTTTGAAATAGCAAGAACCTTAAAACTCCACAAGAAACGAAAAAGAAAAAGAAAAAGAAAAGTCAATGATTTGCAAGAACGTTACAGCAAGACAAAAGCCATCAACCAAGAAACAAGAAAATAAAGAACCCAAAAGAGAAGAGGGCAACCTGAAACCAGGAGGCAGGCCCGTCTTTAGCAAAAATAGCAATGACCCATTTGAGCAGGTGCATGAGCAAACCTGAAGCTAAATAGTTGCAGATCAAGAAACAAGGGGGAAGAGAGTGCTAAAGGCGAAGAGAAACAAAAGAAAGCTTGTTTTAGAGAGAGAAAATCTGCTGTTTCAATTAACGAGGGGAGAGAAAAGGAAATAAAAGGACTAGAGAGACGAACAGGGGTTTAGTCCACGAAGAAAGAAACACCCATCTCTCCCTCTCCCTCTTTTCCTTTTCCTTTTCTTCCCTCTTTTCTTTTTCTCTCTCCTCTGCTGAAAATCATACTAAGGTCTTTGAGTCAGATAATGCTACTGCTTGACAAATGGACCCATGTAATGAGCCATAAATTTAGGAGGAAGCTTCCGTTGGCTACGTGTTTTTTTTTAGAAGATTAGCCGGTCAAAGGATTTATGGAAAAAAATACTAATTTAAATCTAATTTAAAAAAATACTAATTTAAATTTAATTCATATGTTGGGATGTTGTATATCGTGAGGCACTTCAAATCTAATTCAACAATAGAAATCATAATTTTATAGAATTTTTAATTAAAAAAATACTATAATTTATAACTTTTTTGAAATTTATTTTTTAAAACTTCAACTAGAAAAACTATCATAATAAAAAAATTTAATTTGTGGTTGGATGGACAAGATCCTTAAAAATAAAGATTGAGGAAGACAAATAATAAGCTTGTGTTCTAAACTTAAGTATTTTTTAAAGAGGATGACAACTTTTGCTTTTAGGAGATTTTTTTTAAATATACTTACCTTGAAAAAAAAATTAAGTATCAAATTGATATTATTTTTTTAGTGTTTTTTTATGATTTGAAAATTTTTTAAAAAAATATTTTAATACATTTTCAAGTAAAGAATCACTTTTAAAAAAAAACACTTTACATCACAATACTAGCGGTTGTTTTTCAAAGTGTTTTTTGTTTGGAAATATATCAAAATAATATATTAAAAAAATATTTATAATATTATTACATCAAAATAATATAAAATCATAAAAAATAATTTAAAATAAAAAACTTATAAAAATGCTCTTTAAATACAAATACAAAGACACTTGAACCCACAATTATTGCAAAATGCATGTACAGCACAGCACGTTTATGGCTTGCCGGTCGAATAAATACAAGGATATGATATGAGGATTGTATTGTACCTTAGAATAAAATTCCAACAACAATTCATCAATTCGGAAAACGTGGGCTGGGTCCTACAATAAGGTCTCCCTCTCCTATTTATTGCAACCATTACATTAATGTGAGGAAATGATAGGCAATAATATCGTTGATATTTTTTAAAATAATTTTTATTTAAAAATATATTAAAATAATATTTTATTTTATTTTTTAAAATTAACACATATAACTAATTATTATAATAATTATTCCTTTTTCCCTAAAAACAAGGTTATGCATATGAAATTAATAATTAATAACACATTAACCGAAAAGCATTTTACTATCTAGTACGCAAGCATTAATACAAGATTAAGAGTATGTTTGACAGTGTGATTGTAGTTGTTTTTCAAATGATTTTTTGTGTCAAAATACATGCCAATAATATTTTTTTTATTTTTTAAAAATTATTTTTGACATTAGCACATCAAAATGATTTGAAAACACTAAAAACATATTAATTTGAAGTTCATAAAAAAATAAAAAATTTTCAAATTTTGTCAAAAACGCTTTTGAAACGCAAAAACAAACAGGTCCTAAGTCACCATTTTAATATGAGTTTTAACCTTTTTTTTAATTTAATTTTTTTATTTTAAATTAATTTTTTAATGTTTTTCTAAGCAAAAAATATTTTAAAAGGTAACCGTTATTACGCTCTTAAACATCCCTCTCTAAACATCCCCGGCTAATGTTATGGGATATTCTTTATTGAAATAATTTTAAAAACTTCAATAAAATAACTTGATAAAATATTAAAAATTAAATAAATAGATCTAGAAACTTCTTACAACATAAACATTCTCTGGTAAGAAAAACAAATATGTATTTTTCACCTGCAATATGAAACTTGGAAGGCTCGCACCCAAAATTCTGTAATTAGAACATTAGAGGAAGTTGATTGATTAAAATTATTTTAAGTGCTCAAACAAGCATCAAGCTCTAACCACAACACTGATATTCTGAAGACGTAACCATTCCATACATAAAATAATGTCATGTTTGGTATTTGGTACAACATTGTTTTTTGTTTTTATTTATTTTTTTTAGTTTTAAATTATTTTTTATATTTTTAAATAATTTTGATATGCTGATATTAAAAATAAATTTTAAAAAATAAAAGTTATTATTTTGATGTATTTCTAAGAAAAAAACACTTTGAAATACAATTTATATTACACTTCTAAACAAATATTAATACCGCAACTATTTTATCATGAAAATAACCTAATAAAAAAATATAGCTAGTTTTGTATTTTTTTTTTTTTGTATCTTTTTATTTTATTGTGTTTTCTTAAAAGCATTTGTAATTCGAAACTTGATTTAATTTTCAGCGTCTTGTTTACGAAGATAATACTATAATGATCAAGTGTGGAGCCCCTTCATAAAAAAGAAATCATCAAAAAGTTAGTTTGGCATCCCTATAATTGATTAGTTAATAATCAATTGGTTGATCTCCATTTTCCGATGATTAGGTGGTAAATAATGGTACTATCTAAACATTAAATTAATTAATTAAAAGAAACTAAAACATCAAGGGAAAAAATATTATAGCAAAAATCACAAATCATTGTTTCATAAACACAAAACATCTAATAATGATATGATGAAATCGTGGAAAAGTTTCACAAAAAAAATTGAATTTTCCTGGTTGAGATTTAAACCTAAGTTATATCTGTAAAACAAGTTTCTTGTAAACCAATGAACATTCTAATACTTAAATTTATATTTAATTTTGTTTTATCAAGTGATAAGCATGTAAAGATAAAAGAAAATAAAATATGCATTTTTTATATGGAGAAGAGATATGTGTTGTCTCTCTCGTTTAATGTGTTTTTCGTATAATGAAGAGATGGTATGTGTAGGATCTCTAGATTTATCCTCCTTTTCGTTCTCTCTCTCTCACTCACTCTTTCAAAATCAAAGAATATATAGCTTGAGAAATATTCGAAAAATATAGGAAAACATTATTCATGAATAATAAAAAATAGTACTATGCAAATACTGCTATTCATGAATAGTAAACTAAGGCGAGATAAGCTTGATCAAACCAAGGTAATGAAAGAGAGAGCTACCTGGTAGCACGTCCTAACCGATCCTCAAAGATTAGTTAAGTTGAAAAGTGAATAGTATTGGAGACTCGTTCCGAACAAGGTGAGTTTTGCAAGGTATAAATAAACATTGCATAGTAAACATTATTCATGAATAGTGAATGAGCCTCGGTTAAACTGAGTTAAGGTAAAGGAGGAAAAATTGGAAATAAAGAGAGAGAGAGAGAGAGAGAGAGAGAGAGAGAGAGAGAGAGAAAGCTACCTGGTAGCTCATTCTAACCAAGCCTCAAAGCTCAGCTTGGTTGAAAAGTACTATTAATGAATAGTACCGAAGACTCATTCTAAACAAGGTGAGCTTTGTAAAGCATGAATGAACTTTACATAATAAATAGTATTAATGTATAGTATTTACTATTCATTAATAGCAAACAAGCCTCGATTAGACCAAGTCAAGGTAAAAGAGAGAAATTAAGGAAATAAAAGGAAGAAAAAGAGAGAGAGATGAATAGTCTCATAACCTTTTCTCTCCTACTCAAGAGAGATACTGGATCTCGATTAGGTCATGGCCCAACCAAGTGTGTTAAACTCGGTTGGATCACGACCGAACCGCTGTTGTGGGACTCGGTTGGGCTTAGCCCGCCTAAGTTTTTTTTGTTATTGTATTATTATTTGCCCTCTTAAAGTTTTGTAAACATACATGTTTGGAAGACTTTAAATAGTTAAAGAGGGGGATAAAATACTTGTAGTGTAAAATTAACCTTTTGTGGCTATACTTGCACAAAAGTGTCACTTATAGAGGCATGCCTTTAAATGTCTACTCGTTGGGATATTTTTGTCAATATTTTATGGATAAATACCTATTGATCTTTTTAGATACAGTAATTGCAAAGACTTAGAGATAGTTGACCACGAGGACCTGGAGACAATGGGCATAAAGACTTAAAGACATTGGTCACACAGACCTAAAGACATGGTCACAAAGACCCGAAGATAATGGTTATAAAGATATGGAGAAATAGAGAAATGTGGTCATAAGGACTTGGAGGCATGATTACAAAAACCTAGAGAAATTGATCAGAGAGACCTAGAGACATGTGGTCATAGGGACTTAAAAAAATAGATGTACATATATATGATTAGGAGATTGACTAGCTATCATCACTTACATTCCCTGCCATTTACAAGCCATTAACCATTAGTAATATTCATGAAAAAGTAAATTAAATGTGAAGCTCAGTCAGAATGAGCCTTAAAAAATAACGAATATTATTCATGAATAGTAATGTACTACTACTATTCATGAATATTAAAACCGAGTTATACATAGAATAATGCTACTATTCATGACCAGTCTAACTGTGTTATGCATAGTGCTAATTTTGTTAAAACAAAATATCATTTTATTTGAAAGACTTAAAAGATGGAGGTTCGAATCTATAAGTTTAATCTATGATGGATTATTCGATCTTAGGTAGTTATGTAAGAGTGAAAACTTTTCTTCTTAGCTTTGGTTTTTTTTTTTTCACAAACTGGTGAAAGTAACCTCTAGTGATTAATCATTTTATCTATTTTTTTAGTGTGTGATGCTCTTTTGTGTCATACCTGTTGTCATGGTGAAATAAATAGTTGGGTTTTTTTTTTATTGTGTTTGAACCATCTTTCATTGGAGATGGATGTTGTAAGAAGTATTTTCCTTGAATAATAGTTAGCACCTCTGTCCGTGTAGTGATTAGAGGCGTGGTCATAAGCTCGAGAAATGTTAGACGATCATGAATGTGCCCCTTGGTGTTTCCTTTAGATACTCTTATTGGAGACTAATAGCATGATAAAGATACTTAGAAATGTTGGTGACCTTGTCTGGTCATGCTAGCTTCTTCCTCCTTGATCAGTTTTTTATTGTGTGTTTTATACCGAAGAGATTTCATTAAGAATGGTTTAGAACTTTTCCTAAAGGGAGTATTGTATACTCCACTAATTAAAGTTTCTATAACTATGAGTTCAAGAAATCTTTTCGCATTAAGCATTTATTTGTTGAAACGTTGAAGATAGGCTTTAGTACTTTTATCTTCTCACTATATAACTTTAAAGAGTTTTGTGGTGGTTTTTTTTTTTTTTTTGCAGGAATACTTGTGTTGAAGCGAGATATTAGTTTGGAGCTGAGATCATAAAACTGAAGAATAAAACCAGGTTCTAGACTATGATACCAAACATGTGCAGATTCACAAAGTATTGTTAGAAGAACTTTACACATAACATTAATGTCTTGTGTGATAAGTTCTAAAAGGCTTCTTATATTTTGTATGTGCTCTCGAGGGTATATGATTCTCTCATAGTCATCTAAATTGGTTTTTATAAAGACGGTTTTTAAAGAGTTGAGTGTATAATAATCTATGCCAAAGTGAAGACTTTTAGTGAGCACTCTGTTGTGGCTCACAAACTCGTAGAGTCATAGAGATTGTCTCACTCCTATTTTTGTTTTCTAGTGGAGTGAGGTGATGAATATCGATGATGTCTGGATTATTTGGAGTGTTTTGTGTAAGAATAAGGTGTGTAGCTCCTTTTAAGTGCAGGAGTGTGAGTGTTATTTGTCTACGCGTCATTCTAACATGTTCCTCAAAGGAACTAGAGTTGTATATGTATATTTGGTGCATGTATAGGGGCTCATTTTTTTGTAGGAGAAAGATTGCGAAGATGTAGTTGTATCATAATAATAACATCATTGAGTATATGAATTTGATTGTAAATATGTCAGAGTCCTAGGGGAGCTAAAGTCCCTCTAGGGAGATCAGTCACTCTTCCCTGTTAATGAGTCTCGTCGACCATGAAAAGTTTTTGAAAAAAAGATGAAAGAGAATGAACTAACTTTTTGTTCAGGTTTCCATAAACAGTGCCATTGATGAAGTAATGGAAAAACTTCAAAGAAAAATATTAACTTTCCCTGGTTGATGAGATATGGACCAAAGTTGTACCTGTAAAACACATTTTTCATGGAACAGGAGACACTCTATTGCTTAAGTTAATATTTGTTTTTGTTTTATCAAGTGACAAGCAGGTAAGAATGAAAGAGAATGAAATATTTAGTTTTTAAATGTAGAGAAGAGATATGTATTGTCTCTCTTGTTTAGTTTGTTCTCTGTGTAGTGAAGAGATGGTAAGTATAGGATCTTTGGATCTATCCCCCCTCTCTTTTTCTCTCTCTTAAAACCAAAGAATATGTAGTCCGAGAAGTATCTTGAAAACATCTAGAGAAACATAGAAAAAATACAATTCATGAACAGTAATCAATAATACTAATTATGAATAGTAAACCAAGGTGAGACGAGCTTAGTCAGATCAAGGTGAGGGAGGAGAGAGAAAAGAAAGGGAGAGAGAAAGAGACAGAGGAGAGGGAGTTGCCTAGTAGCTCGTCTTAATCAAGCTTTAAAGCTTGGTTAGGTTGAAAAGTGAATAGTATCGGAGACTCGTTTTGAACAAGGTGAGCTTTGTAGGGTGTAAATAAATTTTGCATAGTAAATATTATTCATGAATAGTAAATGAGCCTTGGTTAGGCCGAGTAAGGTAAGGGAGGAAAGAGAGAGAAAGAGAATATTATTTTATAGCTCGTTCTAACTGAGCCTCAAAGCTCAGTTAGGTTGAAAAGTACTGCTGATGAATGATACTAGAGACTCATTTTGAACGATGTGAGCTTTGCAGAGTATGAATGAAATTTGCATAGTAAACACTCTCGATTAAACCAAGTCAAGGTAAGAGAGAGAGAAAAAAAGAGAATAAAGAGGAAAGAGAGAGATAAATGAATGGTCTCATCACCTTTTCTCTCTCCTATTCAAGAGAGAGTTGGAGCTTGGTTGGGCCACAACCTAATTGAGTGTGCTGGACTCGGTTGGGTCACAACCCAACCAATGTTGTAGGACTCGATTGGGCCTCACCCAACCTTTTTTTATATTATCATGATTCGATAGTGTTTTTTTCGTGACTCAACTTTTTTTTCTTCCAATTTCATTCCTTTTATATTGAGTTGATTTATGATCGAACTTGATGATTAGCTTTGGTCGACTTTACATGAGATTCTCGAGATGTCAAAAAATATATGGTGCTTCGCTAATGCTCAGTTTAACAAAAAAAAATGGTTTCATTGATTTAAAATAATAAAAACTTTTAGCACAGATTCAAAACTTACCAATTCATGGACTTATTTGAACGAAAAGAGTGATGAACTCTTGGTGGGTGTCAAATGCTCGCTAGTGTGTGTGTGGGGGAGCCACAACACTATAGCTGCATATGAAGTGGCTTTCAACCTCTAAAGGTGCTCTTTCTTGGCGTTGTTGAAATCAAGACATTTTAATTCCTTTTATGATATGTTTTTTCTGCTATGTTTTAAGCATAAATAAGCATATTAGATATTATTTTAGAAGAATAAAAAAAGATTAAAGACTTTGTAAAATATTTGCTATTGACGCGAATGTTTTCCTTTTTTGATAGGTGTCGACCATCCCACTAAGGTTGAAAGTCTGACATAGAAATGATGGGCCTTAGGAAAAAAAAAAAAGAAGTGTAGATCAAGTCTCTAACATGCCATGAATGAAATAATAAAGTTTGGATAATCGGGTAATGTAAGAAACTAAGTCAGAAACAAGTCTAAGTTGCAGTAGAGTTGTGACAGCAACTAAGTCAATCTTAATGAACAGATAAAGAAGGAAGGAATTAAATGACATTAAGGAATCCTAATTAATAGAAGGATCCTAATGAAAGACATCAGCTGAGGGAGAAAATAAAGGAAGCAATTCATGATAGAAACACGAGGGTTCAAAGAGAGTAGCGTTCTTTTCCTTTTTGTTTTTTAAATTTTCAAGCAACTATGAACTAAACTTTGGCTTTTGGTTCAAAGAATTTTGTTCCATTACTGTTTTAGATTATGAGCAAAGATATTTCTAACTTTATTTATGGACATTCAAGTACTTAATTGAATTTGATACGTAAGCTACTGTTTTCATTTAAGCTTTTTGAATGATTTTTGCAATAAACATGCTTTTTTTTTATGATCTTTTCAATCCATAATTGTTGATTTGGATCAAGAAGGAAGCAAAATAAATGAATTTGATTGATTTAACTTTCAGGTTAAAAGAATAAGACAAGTAAAAATCGTTAAGCTTCATACTTGATCGTTTTTTGCTCTTAAAGCTTTTGTCACCGAATATAAAAATTGATTTTCAATATTTAATTCAATTGACATTAAGGAATTAATTAGGAGATTTTTATAATTAATTTAATTTTTTTTATCTTCCTTGCTTAAAGGAATTTAGTATTTGCTTGAATTAAAAGAATACTTATTTTACTTCAATGATCAATCTAATTTGTTGAATTGACAATCTCTTTGAATCGAGCATATAAACACTGAATTATCTTTTACATTTTAATTTTCTTTAGTTTTCTTATTAATTCCCAATTTTTATTTTAGTTTATTGTAAGAAGAATTATTATAATATTCCTTGGATTTGACCTGGCTTTCACTACCATGCTACAAAAACCAATTCTTTAGAAAGAGAGAAAAGTCAAAATTGATTTTAGTGGTTTCGACAACAACCAAATTTTAGTGTCGTTGCTAGGGAAATAGATTTCTTCTTAATTTTCTATACAAGCTAATTGATATATGCCAAGATCTTCATGTACAGGTGCACTAGTATTCGATCTTGAGATTGAAAGAACAACTAAGGCAAATAGAAAGACCAAAAGACAAGAAGATAACTCACCAAGTTCATTAAATATAAGTGCATATTCCAAAAAAAATAAACTAGAAGTGATAGTGCCAAAAACTGAGGACATGGCCGAACAAAGGACATTAAGGGAATTAACAACTCCCAACATGAACTGACAACCTTCATGCATTGAATTTCCAAATATTAATGTAGCTTTTGAATTAATGTCATGTTTGATTCACTTATTACCTACTTTTCATGGTCTTGCAAGTGAGGAGCCACATAAACACTTGAAGGAATTCAATGTTGATGAGGTAATACATTCTAATATTGAGACAACTTTCATAACTAACATCTATTGTTAGACAAGTTGCTTTGAGATAGGTTAGATAAGCAAAATCTGTGACATCTATTATTTCCTAGACCATCCTACTGACAGACACTCTCAATTACAAGATGATGGCATGCCTCACGTTAATGCCATGAGTAGATTTAACATCCAACAAAGGAGATATGATCTATTTTTCAATCAGTACAGCCCTGGGTAGAAAACCACCTAAACCTGAAACACATTTAGCTCTCAAACGAGTAGCCTTTTCAGCCCTATGTCCACGAAAAATCAACCTTTTCTCTTTAACAATCATCAAGAGCAAGTATGTTTCTAGAGGATATTGTAAAATCCCTCTCCCTTACACATCACGTTTATTATTATTATTATTTTCGTTATTTATTCATTTCTTTTTATACTAATTTTATATTACTTTTCGAGGTCTCATTACCTCTTCCATTACAGTTATTATACACGATAATTTAAATCTATAAAATTTTATTTTCAAAATAACCGACTTCATTACCGGGTAAATTTTCCAATATTTCACTAACATCGTAAACTTTTAATTAGGGCCTTATGACTCGAAAGCTTTATCTTTTTTTTTTAGTTTTTAATATCAAAAGTAAATATTTAATAATTAAAAATCTTATCCCAACTACTTACTTCTATTTTTATTTTATTTTTCTATTATTCAATTAACACGATGAGATTTTTCATCAAGTTTTACAAGCACTAGAAGAATTTTTCGATCAAGGATTTACAATTTAACTTGTAAAATATTTTCTCTTAAAATGCTTTACATGTAAAATATTCAATGTTTTACCCATCAACCTAATTAATTAATATGAGTTTAGCATTTGACATGAAATTTGTCTACTCCGGGCTCTCTAATGTACAACTAACTATCATGTATTTGTCTAGGAAGTCCTTCTTGCAAAACAAGTCGCGCACAATATGCCTCAAAATAGAAGATCACTTGTACAAAATACCATTGAAAAATAACATGACACGCAAAATGCAAAGTTGCTAACCCTAGATCTAGACTCCATAACAACATTTTCTCATTTAAAATCAAATTCAATGGGCCAATAGACATTTTTAATAATTAATATACAAGAATTCTTTTAATATTCATTTAATAAATTAAACTTTTGGATTAAAGTAAGCATGTTTAAATTTAATATATTCTTTTTCTAATAAAAGTAGTTAGCATAAGATTGCTATGAATTGTGTAAGGTTAAGATTCAAGTGTATTTTTTCCACTTAAGATAACTTTCAATTGTTACTCGAAATATAAATAATATTTATCTCTTTAAAAACAACTGGGTTTAATAGACTGTTCGGTATTGTAATAATTTTTAATTTTTAATTAAATAGTTTTTTTTAGAGATATATTTTTATTTTTTATATATATAATACTTTATTTTACAGTAATTTTAATCAATTTTTTTTTTTAAATTATAAAAAAAGAATTAAAAAAAAAACAACTTCTCCGAAACTCATTCTAAAGCTACACTATCAAAGTTGGGATTTTCAACCTGAAGATCTTAATTCAAACAAAGAAGGATAAAGCATCACCGGGAATTTTATATATATATATATATATAAAATGATGAACCGGTTTGAAAATTCAAACCTAATAGAACGATTGATGTAATGGACAACACGAAAAGATGAGATGAATTGAAGAAAGCTTGTTAGGAAACATTTAGACAGGTGGGGAAAAGATGAGATGACAACTTTAAATTCTCACCACGCAAATATTACTTTTTATATATATATATATATATATATATATATATATATATATATATGCATGCATGCGTGGGCGTGTGATTTAGGTTGGGGTTAGGTATTCGTGGAAATTAAGAGTGTGTTTGGTAGTGTGGTAGTGGTTGTTTTTCAAATAGCTTTTCGTGCCGAAATATATATCAATGATGTTTTTTTATTTTTTAAAAATTATTTTTGACATCAGCACATCAAAACGATTCAAAAAGTACAAACCGCACTCAATTTTAGCAAAAAAAATTCAAAATTTAATGAAATGCAATTATAAATACAATGTCAAACAATCTCTAAGTATCAGGTTCCTTGATTGGGATTCTAAGAAATGAACAAAAATATAATATTTTAGTCATTTAAGTAGGAAAAAGAGTGGTGAGTTTGTGCCGCTATATTCCCCTCTGATGATTTAATTTGATTTTTTTTTAAAATTGAAAACATTTATAGATTAATAAACAAAGCAATAAATGGTATGCCTACATCATTGTAGCTATACTCATATAGTATTATTCATTGAATAGTTTTACTTTTTTTCCTTTTCTTTTTCCTTTTTTGTTTAGTTTTTTTTTTCAATTTCACCAATAAAACAATCTTATTTTTTTAATTAATTTTTTTTTCATATTCATCCTTTAATATTATATTATTTCAAGAATTATATTTCATAATTTTTTTCAATTTTATTCATGTTGAGTTATATACTAGTCTCATGAATTTATTATTTTTTTCCCCTCATTTTGAACTATCAACATTAGATCTGTTAGAACATGGGGCTTTATAATTTTTTTCGATTTGCTTTCTATAAAGAACATGGGGATTCATAATTTTTTTCCATTTGCTTTTTATAAATTTCTCTTGATCTCATTACTCATGTTGTGAGTTTAACAAGATAACCCGAGTTGATCAGTTAATTTTTTTTAACCACCTTTCTAATTGATTTTTAGAAATTGAGCTTTATAAATTCCTTTAATTTGATTTCTATAATGTTATGTTTTTTTTATCTCATGACTTGGGTTGCATGTTTGATAGTTTGACTCATGTTAACTCTATTTATTTTTTTGTCCCTTTTTTATTGAATTTTTTTTATTGTTCTTTGTGATTTTTCATGATTTATTTTCTATGGGGTTATCCTAATTTTATGATCCAAGATGAAGGTTTGGTAGGTTGACCTGAGTTGATTTGATTAATTTTTTTAGTTCTTTATTACTTGAAAATTTTATCTTTAAGTTTAATCTCCAACAACTCAATTTTCTTATTTTTTTATTTACTTTTTTAATTTCAATTTCATCTTTCAATATTAGGTTGTTTGGGAGTTAAGGTCCGTAACTTTTTCAATTTGCTTTATGTGGAGTTATTCCAGTCTCATGGATTTATTTATTTTTTTTCATTTTTATATTTCAACTTTTAACATCAGATATGTTGGAAATGAAGCCTTGTAATTTTTTTTATTTTCTTTTTATAAAATCATCATGGTCTTATGACCCAGGTCATGAGTTTAACAGGTTAACATGAGTTGACTTAAGTTGTTTTTTTGTTTTGTTTTTTTTTTCCATTTCATCCTTCAATATTGAGTTGGCTGGAAATTGAACTTTATAATTTTTTTTATTTTCTTTCTATCAGGTTTTCATGATCTTATAACCTAGGTTGCGAGTTTAGTAGACTACCCTAATTTTATTCGGTTAGTTTTTTTGTCTTTTTTTTTAATTTAATATTTTTGTTCAATTTCATCTTTCAACGTTGAGTTGATTAGGAAAATACCTTCATAATTTATTTCGATTTGATTTTTGCAAGGTTATCAAAGTCTCATAATCCAAATAACAAATTTGATTAGTTAACTCGGGTTGATCCAATATGTCACCTTCATAATTTGCAGTTACATGAAATCTTGTAAGAAAACTCAAACAAGTAAAGAATTAGAGAGTGAAAGAGAGAGATTTGGGAGTTGAGTGATTAAAGAGAGAAGTTGATCAAATTGAAAAGAAAATGGAGGAATCTTTGGAATTGATTTCAAAAGGCTTTCTAGTTGGATTAGCTAGTTGTGGTAAGAGGTTTTTCTTCATCAAATTATGAAAATTAAGGTTTATACATTATGGGAATGTGATTGTGAAATTGTGTCAATTATTAGTTATGTTGGGTTAAATGACATTAAAGAATTATTTAAAGAAATCAAAAACCATATTAAGGGAAAATGAGACTTTATTGCCAGCCATGATTGAGAATTTTCTTTTGAAAATTTGATTTAAATTGGTTAATTGATGATGTTTTATTGATATTTGAGAAGGTTTGAGACTTGTTGTGAACACCTTAATGTGAATTGCTAATGAGTGATTGTTATTGTTATGTGTGGAAATTAAAACAATTGGGGAAATTGTATTGAATTGTGTTTATTGTTAATGTTTAGTGATATTGTATGTTTGAGATGTATTGGAATGCTACAATGTGAAATAATTTGATTGATTTTTTGTTGTATAAATTGAATTGAGAAAAATGGAAATATAAAAATAGTAAAAGAATTGAGTAAGTGTCATGTTTTAAATGATATTCTTATGCTTAAAATTAATTGGTGAGATGATATAATGGTGTCTACGTGGATGTGATTCATATGAAAACATAAGGTTTAGAATATTGGGTTATGCTTAAAAAAAAAAAAACAAAGTTGAAATATGGAACAAGGTGAAATTGTAACTGAAATACAATAAATGGTTTGAAGAAAAAAATAATTGTACATTTGATTAAGTTTGAACAATGATTTAAATAATTCGGGGTACTATTTGTTATGTTTTCCTTAAAATTAGGAGGGGCATTCGAGATTGGACTCATAGTCGACATAATATGCGTAATTGGAATGTCAGGTAGATGCCTAACACCTCACTTATTTAATTAAAAAAATATACCTTTGTTAGGATTATATATACTTGTGAAACGTGTTTGGATAGGATTACAAAAAAAAAAAGGAATTTGATAAGACTATTTATGGGGTGTTAAAGTCAGATGTTTGGACAAAGACTATTTATTAAATGTTATAGTCGGTTGTTTGGACAAAGATTAAATTTTATATATTAAAGTCAACCATTTGGATGGACAATAACTATAGATATATAAAATTTGGCTATTTGAACAAAGACTATATATATATATATAAGTCGATCACATAGATGAATGTCTGGTATAAATATATGTTTCTAAGTTTGGTTGTAATAGTGGAAACTAATGGTTGTAGGAATTAAGCCAGTTGTGATGGTAGAAAATAACTATGTAATGTGGAATTGGTCAAATTGAAAGAGTATAGTGAAAAGAAGTAAAAGAAAAGTAATTCATATGAAGTGGATTATTGTAGTTATGCATGTAACTTATTATCTTATAATATGTATATAAATTAATGTGTATGTAAATCCTTTATTTTAAAATTGTAAACAAGTAACATGATGGGCTATTAGTCCTTTTGGTTTCATTTCACATACATATGTTTGTAAGTTGTATTTATTTCATAAAATAAAATAAACTCTATTAGTATATCAAAGTGGTGAATGATTGTAATTGATGAGTTGCTATGTTGGTGGCAAGTCTAAGGCTACCTACAAGCATTGGTTGTGTGACTAAATGCAAATTGATTGCAATTATGTTTTTAGATAGAGCTCTATATAAGAGAGATTTTGCCAAAATTTTACTAAAATATATAAATCCGTAATTTAAATGGAAAACTTTTAGCATGCCTTATGTTTTTGCATAGAGTAAAACGTATGTTTGATATGTCAATTGAGACATCCTTTGTATGGGGGAGACTCTATCTATATGTATGTATGTATGTATGTATGTATATATATATAAAAGGAAATGATCTCATTTATAATGTATATGATTATCTTAAAAGAAGAATTTAAATTATAAAGAGATGGGGTGTTACATATTGTCTTGATCCTTTTTTCATGATATTCTTAACATTATTGACCATATTTTATCCTTAACTGTATATCATATAAACCATTTATAGTTAACAAAAAATAACTTGTCATATAACACTCAGTTAGATTATAAGTTTAAATCTTAACTATCTATCATAGCCTGTAATTGATATTATATGTATCTCCTCACATATGATTATAATTATCTTTAAAAAGCTCATAAGTTTTATTCTTAATACAGATGCAATGGTAGCCTTCTAAATATATATATAAAAAAGTGGTGTGAGGAGGATGTAATATTCTATCAAAGAAATATGAAATAATTTACTTGTTTCATATATTTTTATTTTTCTCACCAAATCTTTTTTTTTTTAATATAGAACATCTTCATGGTATATAGTTGTCGATCTCAGCCCGATCATTGGATCATTCAGTCAACCCCAGTCAATCATTTGTTATCAAGTTATTTTTATTTTAAAAGAAGTTATTTGTTGTTTACCTGGCTAGCTTTAGATTAGGTTTGGTTAAGTTAATCGGGTCATAAATCAACCAGTCAGGTCAACTAGATTATGTTGGGTCAATGTCTTTTTTTATTCAAATTGAAACTCAATTCGGGTTAGGTTCTAGATCATTGGTTTACCATATCAACTCGCTAAGTTTAAGCTAGGTTATGTCAAGTTAATAACTATGCTATTGTTTATTGTGTTTTATATGCTCAAAGTCTGGAAGCATCCTTGAATTAAGTTTTGATGAAGTCGTGAAAAACTTCATACAAAAATTAAGCTTTATATGATTAGGTTGATTGACGGTGTGACCGAGTTGATTACTAGTTGATAGACTTGATTAATGGATGTACGATTCGTTTAAAAAAATTAAGTCCTTTGATGAACATGGAACTCTTTGATGCTTAAGTAAATAAAAGTATGAAAAGGAAAAAATATGTATTGGAAGAGAAAAAAATAAAGATTAGAAAATGTGTATTTACGTGTGTTGTCCTAAGAAACATATAACCTAGCCTAGTTTGGTCTAGATTCCAATGTGTTGAGGGTAGCTTTTATAACTATGAATGCCTTGTATGGCTAGAATCACTTTAGCTTATAAACCTAGTGGCTAAATTTATTTATACACATGTGCCTTATATTTCTTAATGAAGAAGGATATCATATTATTAGAAGAGAAATTGGGTGCTTTGGAAGTGCCATCCATGTTTTTTGTATAGAAAAACACCATTGGCCAGTCATAATTGCTTGTTGGTTGATGTGTCATGTTATAGTTGTTGTGTAATGTGCGCTATTAGCATAGAAAATAATACATGTTGTATATAGAAAAAGTTGTATGAATAGAAAAATTATGCTTGAAAAATTTATGTTTGTGGCTCTTGAAAACTTGAAAAATACATAAAAGAACGTAGCAGATAAAATTGGACAGGTCGGGTTAACAATGCTTATGGGTTGGAGTTTTGGGCTGAAATTTCAACCAATTAAAAAAAAGAATTTCATAAAAAATTATGTATTATAAAGTTGGGTATCAATATAGATTAAGAACTTTTCTTGAATACCGATTTCAAGTTTTGATATTAGAAAATTAATGAAAAAGCAAATCTCATTATCAAAACTATCCTTTGGGGTTTGTTACTGAGTGTGTATGTTTCCTTGTTTTTTTTAGCAGGTAAGATAACTCACATGATTACTAAACTTAAAAAGGATGGAAATTTCCTTTGTCTTTTCAAGCAAGAAAATTAGCTCTCAAAAAGATTATTTATTAAAGTGTTTTGGTAACTTAACACGGTTAAAAAAAGTTTTTTTTTTAATAAAATGACATAAATGAAAAATTATTTAAGAATCTAGCATAGTTGAGAGACTTGTAATTAGGATCTACAACATGCATATCACAGATGTCAATTGCAACTCATATGTCGTAGATAAGATTCACGACTCCTCTAACATAACATAATATTTTATTAAAATTAAACTAATTATACATTTATTTATAATTTTCATAACAAATAATAACATGTAATTATATCTAATAATCGCCCCAGCTCGTAGAAATGCTTGGAGCACTCGGGGACAGACCTGGAGCACTCGTGTATGGGTTTAAAACATCACCCCAACTCATCCCACTCAAGAACAGATCTATAATATCCATGTAGGTGTGAGGAGAACTAATATCATCTCAACTCATGAATGGACTTGAATTGCTCGTGGACGGGCCTGTAACACTTGTGGATGGACCAACATCCCTAACACTTCCATGATACACAATCTCATTTGGCGCTAATGCAACTTCAAGACACTTAACCTCCCCAGCCTATTGAAGTTCACCACAATATAAATTAAGTATAGTGTTGACCACAATACATCCCATCTCATCGACACCTCCTGCCTTCCTTTTTTGGGTACGAGTTTGAATTGGGAGAACTTGAACTCACAAATAGTCGTTGTTGCTTTCTAAGCTTCCCGTACCAAGTAATTAATTTATATACATATATTAAAATTAATCTGATATTTAATAAATATTGAATGTAAAACAATATTGCATACCAATCGATTATATCTTTGATATCGGGGGGCATAATGCATCAAATTATATGGATGTCTCAGGAAATGTGACTATGTAGGTGTAATGAAACGTTGTGTAATACACATATACCATCTTATGTACATATTTATATCATCATCAAATGTCACTCCTCAAAAAACACGATATCTTCTAGCATCCCAGAGATCTAGGTAAGATGTACGAATTACCAACCAATTCTCCCTGTGCTTACCCTGACGATCAATATTGTACAACTAATCTCTGGTATCAACATAATTACCTATGTTGAGATAGTTCAAACTATCATATTACCCGATCTAAACAATGCATCTCAACAATGTTAAAGCAGTGTAACGAGACATGTGTTAACAAAATGCCAGATCCCTCACGACATATAAGTGAAGCTAAAAGTGTTAAGTCCTTTGTATATAACATCCATATAACCTATAAAAACATATAAAAGACTTATTTCAGATAATAAATCGAAACTAAATAACTAAAGTTTAAATAACAAATTTTTTAAACATATTTGTAATACATACCTGATGTGGCAGCTTTGTATCCAACTCATCCCAATAAAAATCATGGACATAAGTGGTATTTAGTGTGAAATGTCTAGCCCCACACGATCTAACAAGACAAGCCATAAAATTGGTTTGTTATTACATATGTATGCCCAAACATAGATAATCAATTGGTTTGTTATTACATAGGTTAGGAGGGTCATAAAATTAATGTCCCACCATGCCAACTTGATGCAATTATGCCTTATAAGCACTGAATGAAGGCACTTATCCTAATAGACGATGACATAAAGTATCTCTATTAATAGACCCTCCACGACCTATCACGGGTGTTCCATCTATCAAAAGACTGGTCAACAAGGCCACATCCTGAAGTTTGGGTGTCATCTGACCAATACGTAGATGAAAGGTGTGCGTCTAGTACCCCCATTGATCAACTAATACTGCAATTAATGTGTGGCCAAGATGTATGAGACATAGTAAATTGGTCTCATAAAAATCAACCTTGATAACATATGATCGGATACACTTATGCAACTACATCAAAGCATGTTATCTAGGTGTTACCGGATCATCGCCCTTAAAATGAAGCAACTTAGGTATTTAAACAATAAAAATCATTAAAATTGTAATAATTTACAACTTTTAATTAAAATATTTACCTAACCTCTCCTCTCTAAATATCATCATAACGATTTTGATCTTGCATATATAAAACCGACCTATTATCAAAACCTGCATTAGCAACAAAGTGGCCCTACATGTTGTCATTTCTAAAAGTCAAACTTCCTCTAGTTCGAACCATGTCTCTCTTGAGATCCTGTATAAAAAAAGTATTAGCATTTACAAAATAATTGAACATCCATATAGTTAGATTAAAAACAATAACTGAAGTTCACATAATTTGAAACAAATATAAAAAATAATGTGTTGTCTAATTTCACAAGTTTTTTTGTTATAACCTCTTTGACCACATCTAATTATATCTAATTAACAACTTAAATTACATATAATTAACCTAATTTCTAATTCAAAACCCTAGTATTCAATAAAATCAAATTAACACTAATTAAACATAAATTACATCAAATTAATTGAGGGAAAGTGTTCAAAATACCTCTAAATATGAAATATGGGTGGTGAGGGTAACCGATGGTGATTAGAAAAATTAGGAGTCACCACAGGTAGAGAGAGAGGGATTAGTGATGTAGTATTGTTGTGGGTGTTTTTAGCGATGGAGAGAGAGAAATCTAAGCGGTGGTGAAAGGGAAGAGGTGGTAGCTATAAGGAGAGAGAAATATATAAAGAAGGAAAAAATGAGAGAAAGAGGAAGAAAGGGTCTTTGTGGTTAAAATTCGAATGAATTCACATATGACATCTTTGACTCGCATGTCACACATGCTATCTGTGAAATAAAAGTCGTAGATGCCATCTGCGACACATGAAAGTGTGCTAAATCTCTAATTATTTTTTTAACTGTGTTACTTTACTTTTTTAAAAAAAAAAATGCTAAAAAAAACCCTATTTATTATGTTTTGGATCTTACAAGGAATATTGGATGCTATATACATATGTTGATTTTTTTGGATCTTAAAAAAAAAAAAAAACCCATCTTGCAACTTTCTTCCATTATTATGTTGATTTTTGGATGTGGGAGGGTTCCATCATTTGTTGGGCCATTCCTTTCATCTATTATTAGTAAACCATTCTTCCTTCTTTTACAGCTTCTTGATTGTGTTCACTATCACCTACAATGTAGCCATTATGAATCAAAACTAGAATTGAATCCATCATTCTTCTTGTTTTATTCTTTTCATTGTCTCTGATTTATTACTTTCCACTGCAAGAACTCCTCGTGCATCTGTTGCATTTTCTCTTCCAACATTTTGCCCTATTTCTCCACTACTCTTGTTACTCTCCACCATAATTACTTGATAATTGTTGCAATCAATCAGATTGTAGTGGATCTTTTGCAGTTCTGGTACCAATGGTTAAGGTCTCGCCTTAATAAGATAGGAAGAAGATAGATTTTGAGAGAGAAGAAGATAGATTTTGAGAGGGAAGAATAGGGAAAAGAGAGATTGAAGAGATAGGGAGAGAGCTCTGCTGCAAAATGCTCTTCAAATTTTCCCTCGTTCGAAGATGCTTAAACAAGCTATATTTATACCATATTGTTCTTCCCTGGTTACTAACTAGCTGTTATTTAAGTACTAACTTTCTGTTACTCAACTAATTCTTTAACTATTAAAACCATCTAAGTAATGAATCATTAGCACATTTATTCCAGCATATGCAGAATAGCTGCTGCTTCTGGTACTGCTAACCAGGGTTCATGACATCCTACCACCCGAACAACCTCCATTCCCCGGCGAAGCCACCATGCGCAGGTAAAGGAGACAAAAGGAGTGCAACTGAACCCACATTATTAAAGCGCCTTCAGGCTGGGCACACCCCACCGGCGAACAACAAACAGAACCCATTTCACAAAATAAACGACCAAAGTATAAGGTCACCTGGCATTATTCTTAGCCAGGCACCTACAAATGGTGGTTCTAAGAAAAAAGGACTTTCCAACTCCCTCTTTTAAGATTAAGGCTTCTTTTCGGTTTGTTAATGCAGTGCACAGCACAATGCAAACAACACTAAAACTTCAGGGTATAATGGTTTTAGTGACACCTTTTTTTTTCTTTGTTTTAATCAAGGATATAATAATACAATCCAGTTACAAACATGCCAATTTCACGCATTTGTTTCCAGTGCGCTTCTGTGTAGTTTCTTCAAATGAAGTACAAGACACTACATGTTTTACATCATGCCTGAGGGACCCAAATTTAAGAAGTTGAGAATAGCTACAACGTTATCACTAAGCAGCAACCGTATTAATTTAGGTCAGAGTCATGAGATGGCCAAGAAACATACAGAAACACCAAGGATCACCATGAAAGAAGAAGGGACATTATTGGCTGGATAGAAGTCGCTTGATTACAAGCCTAAATAGAATGATCCTCGATGTTCAATAAACTCAGGCAAAAATACATGGAAAGAACAGCTTAAATGCCAATAGATTGAAAAAAAATAACCAGAAGAATAAAACCAAGCCACCTTCTCTGAGGGTGCGTGAAAACTACTGAAAAAGGGTTCTCGTCAAGTGTTCACGAGCTGTAGCCAATGCTTGACCTATAGTCTGCAACAATAGAAAGGGAATGTAGTGGTCATGTTAAGAAACTAAAGGGGGGAGAGTATGATTTCTACGAATAAATTAAGTTTTTAGAGAATTTTGGAACAAGCATTATCTCATGCAGTTTTTAAAGATAGATAATTTTATTAGCAATTTTCAGTACTTCTGATTCCATAATAACATTTAAATACTAAAATACTATGAAGAAAGTTACAGGCAGGGAGAGAATCAAACCTGCTCTGATAGAGGTGCAGTAGGATCCATGCTATTTACAGCCACCTTTCCAGCAATAACATTGGCATCTGTTTCTAGGATCATGCTGCCATGCAAGAATGAATGCACAAAATATATGTAAGAGACCTTGACTGTCATATTAACCAGATAGCATCACAAGCAAATATAAGCAGATCGCATGAAAAGACATACTTCATAGAGAGGGAAGCATGGAAGGGACTTCCACTCATTCAATTTTTGTTGCTGTAATTGGCAGCATATGGTTTAATGTGTCAATGTAGTAACATAAAGAATGCACCGCTTTTATTTTTGAATGATTCACATTGAGAAGCAGGATCAGAAACTTATTTTTCACAATAATGGGTTGATACAAGTCAAACAAAATTAAATTATCTTCACCAGTTAAATGACAATGAATGAAATTAATTTTTTTTTTTTAAAAAAAAAAACGATGTTCAACTGGGAGGACAGACTTTACCAATCAAGTTAGGATGCCAAGAACTCATCATCCAAGTATCACATATGAAAAAAGATAATAGAACTTGTTCACAACAAAAATAGTGATTCTTAAATGCCACCATTTTGACAGTCATTTAAGTTCCATTCATTTGGTTTATTTTCCATTTTACTTTTAATTTAAATTTTCTTCCTATGGTGTGCATAAGAATATGCTTCTCTTAAAAAATTGTACTACTTTGGCTTCCTGCCACTCAAAGTACACATCCATAAGGACCAACAAAAGAGGCTGAAGTGAAGCTACTGGTAAATTCTTTTTCTGTAGATAAAAGGCTACTTCCTATTTCATACTTTGCAAGGGCGATCTACCAGACAAAAATACTTTTCAAGGAAAAGATAACATGTTTGGGAAAGGAGAAAATGATGGGAAAGAAAAGGAGGGTAATGAAGATGAAAGAGAATGAAAAAAATAAATAAAAGATTATAATTTTCCTCCTTTGGATGGGTTGAAAATGAGAAAATGATCCTAAACAATACAAGATGGAGGGAAGCAAGAGATTCTAAAAATAGAAGTGCATGCCCTTATATCTTTTTAACACACTAATGTAAAGGATTAGTAGGTATTAGGTAAATTGGTAAAATTAGAGGATCCAGATTGCTGAGATTCTCTCCATTTTTCTCCCCACTTGTGAGGAGAACTTTCTCTTCCCTTTCCAAATAATCAAAAAATTTCAATCACCTCAAATTTTCATTCCCCTCACTTTCTCCTCTCCTAAACACATTTTATATGATCAAGAGGGTCCTAGGAAGGGAAATTTAGTGACCCCCACCATCCAATATTAGGGCTTGAACATGCAACACTTTTTTCAGTACAATATAAAAATCCTGGGCTTATGAGACAAAGAGGTTGGGAATTCATAATCAGTTCATGATTATTTGATTTAACCAAAAGTCTCTCAGAATGGTCTTTTAAAATTGATTGGATTTGTTTGAATAAGAATGTTTTCAGTTCCTCAATTATTTTATCATTCTGTAATAATCTTCATTTATATGAATACCTACTGTCCCGCAAAGGTTGAGAAAAGTTAACAGAACCATTTCCCTACAGTTGATGTAAGCAGGAACACCAAAACAAATAGACAGAAACTATTAACTCACCTACACCATGCAAATTACCAATAACAATACAGATACATTAAAAGACAGCATGAATACAGGACTATAACTTCCAATTGATGCATCTAGAGTTCTGTAGCATATGAAGATTTCAATTTGCAGCAAGTTTATCCATCAAGGCTACAAGTAGAAAACTGCATTTCAATTAACATTTTAGTTGAGTACATTTTCCCATATTGCATAGCAAGTCAATCCAATTCCCAAACAAAACAAAAATTGCATAATAAACATACCCATTACCAAGATCAAAGTAAACATAAAAAAGCGGTTGACAGAAAGTATTAGTTGCGTACCCTCTTTCAACAATCTCATCAAGGCATAGGAAAATGAGATCTAAGTTCTCAAGTGCCTCCCTTTTGTCAACATTGCTCCTAAATTGAGGACAGAGAAATGTAAATTGCACAAGAACAAAATCACACAATCATTAAATCAAATCAAGAAACAGAATACCTCAATAGGAGAGAGACTGAATCAAAGAAACCCTGAAGAACAGCAGCTAAGATGAGTTCATTCTCATCCTCACCCCCAGTCACATAGAAATGGAGATCCTGAACAAATTTGTAGATGACAATGTTGCTGTCAAACATTGTAATCTCCGCTGCATACAACAACACATCAGGAATGCATGTGACATTGTATCTCATAACTTCCACGCTCAATTGAACAGAATTAAAGGCTCATAATTAACTTTTCTATTTTAAGTTTCACTGGGACACTTTTCCAAAACAACATGCCAGAAGCCAAGCCTGAGAAGATTAGATGACAATGCAGACATAAAGAACCCTATCAGTCCTAATACATAATCTGGAAATTTTTTAAATGTCAAGAACCCCGATAAACAAACTTCAAAGTAAGTTGTAAGAGTATGAACTGTTACTAAGGATTATCAACTAACTAGTAAGAGCAGACTATTAAAGATAAAAAGGATGGATTGCAAAATGAGAACAAAGACAAAGCTGAAATTTAATCTCATTCAAAGCAGCCCTCACAACAAAGACGAGACCAATATTTTCCACATGCAGAAAATTCAGCCAATTAACCAACACCCTTCATCTCCAAATGATTCTTCAAAATAACTTTTGGAAAACATATATAATGATTTTATGGTGTGAGAAAAATATGGGTTTGCTCATGCAGTTGGGGCCATGTAGAGCGGCAACTACTTTCAAATTCAACTAAAGAGGATTTTGAGCTGTGGCACATTGTGCAAGATATTGTCTCTCAAGAGTAAGAACTGTCATAGTAAGCTCATATAACTAAAGACGCCCATATATTATTGAACACAGATCAGTGCCTGTATGCATATCTGTATTTGCATTTCTCACACAATACAAAAAAGTTTTTTTTTTTTTTCATGATAAACAAGCATTGTGATTTGCCCCCATAAGAAAAGGCACCCAAGAAACTATTTTTGAAGGGAGTCAAAACTACCCAATCATCGTAAATGCATGCCATTAAACAAGAATGATAATCAACAAACAATAAAGCTGCATAATTCCTCAAACTTTGCTTTTGAAATAGCTTAACAAATTTATGCAAACCTTCCGTACGAGCATTTGATTTCATAGTCTTTGCAAAAAGAGATTTTTCAAAAGCTAACTTTGCAGAATTTGTTGGCCATTCATCCGAATAGTATTTGACCGCAACTCGCTTCCCTTCTGAGTCTAGCAGAAGAATGTTTTTCACCACCGGGAAGGAATCCTATCCAAAAATAAAATAAAACCAGATTAGTCAAAACGACAGTATTTCCAGAACGCAGATTTTCCTTCACTTTCAAAGCAACCAATATGATACTTCAAAATCAAATCAAAATCCACACATAACTACCACCACACCAGATCTCAGCAAAATTCAGAACCTCAACACTCCGTTTGGTTACTAACAAATCGAAGCGATCATTTAGCGCCTCCAATTCCTAGCAACCAACCAGGGCGTAACTGAATCCAAAGTCACCCATTGGATTCAGCAAACGGAGAAAACGATTCGATTGTGTGATTAGAGGCTAACGATTTAGATCATTAGATGCGTAATTAAGATGACAATAGTAAGAGATCAAAGCAGATTGGAACAAATTCGATGCGGATGCTACATAACGACAGCAGAAATGGGATGTCAATAGCAAAAACGACAGCAGATCAATCGTCAATTTACCATTTTTGCAGATCGCGAGAAGTGGAGATCCGAGAGAGAAAGAGACTGTAAGCTAAGAAGAGAATTAACGAAAGCGCAACTGTTTATGGAGGGATCCTGTAGGGGGTGGTATAGGGTAAATTAGGCATTCAAACTCTTATAATTGGTCTATCTTCAGTTATGTTTTTTACCAAACCTTGATAATATTATACTTCAATTGTCTGTTTTATTATCAAATGATTTTTATATCAATTTTACTAATACCTAAATTTTTTATTTCATAAATTTTTTTATTTTATTTCATATTTTCATTCATATTATATCATTTTTTTATATAAAAAAATACATCATTTTACGTTAAATGAGTGCAATAAAAATCCTTAATTTAAAAATTAAAATAGTATGTTTAGAGAGGATTGACCATTATTTGTTTTTCAAATTGATGTTTTATCATTTTAAAATTTTAAAATTTAACGATCTAAGTATTTATCATCCTCTTTTTTATGTTTTTCTTTTCTAAAAATATAACAATTTATATCATAAAAAAAAATCTCTTCCTATCTTTATTTCTCCCTCCTAATCTAGCATAGTTTTAAAACCCCGGCCCGGCGGGTCAACCCGGGACCCGACGATCCGAGGCTGGAACCAGGCCGGGTTAAAGAAAAATAGAGGAAAGAAAAACCCGGTGTGACTCAGCTGACCCAATAAGATCCGGTCAAAAATCCGGTTGCAGCCCGTTGATTTTTGTTTTTTTTACTAAAACGAGATCGTTTTGATTTTAAAAAAATTGACCCGGGCGACCGGTGACCCGGTCAAAACCCGAAACTCAAGCTTTGGACTAGACCGGGTCTAAAAACTATGAATGTAGTTTCTATTGTCTTTCTTTTCAAATGTAAAATATAATCAAGTTTTCGGTAAAATAGATACATGATAGACAATTTTTTTACAAATATATAGTAAGAAAATTACTATATTTTTTTAGTATGTAATAATAGTTTTTATAATATAAAAAAAATTCTAATAATTTCTTTTACTGCAAAATTACTTTGTCAATGTCCTTTGATGGATCTTTCATCTTTCTATCTAAGTTGTTATGTTAATTTATGGCATTCCTCGAGTACAAAACTGTTTGAAGAACATTGACACCTCTATTTAGTATAACAATCTTATTGTTCTCGCGTTTTAATTCCTACGAGTTGAAAAAGAAGTGATAATTAAAGTCACTAAAAAAGATGAGAAAATAAAAAACTTTGGGTTACCCAAAAAAATATATCTTGATTTAAATGAGTTTTTTTTTTAAGATGATAGTTTGATGAAGAGATAGTTTTAGTCTTTAGCTATGTTAAAAAAAAATTCAGAATCTAATTTTATTTTTATTCATTTTGATTTTGAGTTTTTAAATTGATTAGAATGTATTTTATAATTGAATATATAGTTATTGAGCTTTCTACGGTGTTTTTTAAATGTTTTCAAGTAAAAATATATTAAAAATTAAGTTTTTATGATTTTTAAATCACTAAAAATAAATAAATTTTAATTTAATAAATGACTCGTGATTTGTCTAAGATAATGCCATGTTGCTATTTTATTTTAAAAATAACCTTAAATGGATCACTCTAGGGATTTTTTCTTGAAGTCTTTTTTCTCAAGACTAAGTGTATGAGTTTGTCCTTCTAGACTAAGGCATGTGGGTTTGTTTTTCTATGCCTGGACACGTTTGGTTTTTTTTAAATGGCTATTTTGTAATTTTTTTAATTTTTTAATAAAATTATTAAAATAATATTTAAAAAATTATATGATCATGTCATAGTTTTCAAATAAAATTAAAGATCTTCATGGTAGTATTAAAAATTATTTTATAAATAATTATATATGGTCTCAAATATGGAATATTTTTTTAAAATTATTTATTAATATTATTCAATGAGAATAAAATATTTATTTTGTTACTTTGCTATTATTATTCTTATATAAATTTCTCAAATTATTTATTCTTTTATTTGTTTATAAAGCCCCTTAAAAATTTTCAAGTCATTATTTTTTTATTGAAATTTATTTTTTAGATCATGATATGTTTTCATTTAAAAAACAATGTTTTTAACAAAAAAAAATTGTCAAAACAAAAATAAATATATGAATAAGGAAAATTTTTTTTTATTAAAGAGATACATTTTTGGAAGTTTTTATGAATATTTATTTTAATTATTTTTAGTTTTTGTTGAAAAAAAATACATGATTAAGACAACGGAATTTTGAATAATTTTTTTTTCACAATTTAAATTATTGATTTTTTTTTATAAATATGTATTTTAACTATTATAAAATTAAATAAAAATAAATTTAGAAAAGCACCTCGACACATTACTAGTACTCTCGACACTGACTTTTCATTTGTTTCCATACAGAACTTAGGCTCAATGAGTTTGCTACGTGGGTGAATAGTAATTTTTGGGATGGGTTTTGCAAATGAGGTTCAAGGTGAAGTTCTCAATTGGTCTCTTGGATATATTAATAGTTTTGTTTTTATTAACATGTGTATCTAGACTAACTTGTGTGTATCTCAACTAATTCCATGAGTCTTGAAGTTAACGACCATATAAGTCTCTAGTGATCCTGAGGTTTGTAATACTCGAACTGGTGACATCTAGGGAGCAAACCTAAAGTCTAACTAGTTGAGCTGCACCCCTCAAGATTAGATTGATTCCTTCTCTGTTTGTATCGCTGGTGGTGCAGCAAGCAAGTGTCATTGCAAAACTGCAATTCCACCCCTTGAAATGATAAAAATACCATTGTAGAGTAAATCTTCATGCAACATTCTTGTACGTTTTCTTCTTTTATACATATGTACATATTTCTTCACCAGAGTTGGAGTAACCATCATGCATTGATTTGAATCGAGTTGTTCTTGAGGGATCATTGCTTGTGATCTTGTAGTCCTTTCTCTTTTATATGTATGTTGGGTTATCACTATACTTGAGAGTCAAAGTTAGGATAATAACTCTGCATATCTAAGCTGGTTGGAATATCAAACCCAGATAATATGGGTTTGGCTTGCTTTCATGTCTAATGTTATTTGGGTTCAGTTTAATGTTGAGCTCAACTACAAGTGAGTCTAGCGAGCTACTAGACCCAACACTTTTGGGATTAGCTACATGTTGAGCTCAAATATATATGAGTTTGACGAACTTCTAGACTTAACATCTTTGAGTTCAACTACATGTTGAGTCCAAGTACATGAGGATCTGATGAATTTCTAGACCTAACACCCTTGATTCAGCTACGTGCCGAACCCAAGTACATGTGGATATGGAGAGCTGTCAAACTCATCATCCTTAGATTCAGTTACATGTTGAATCCAAGTATAAATGAGTTTAGCAAGCTGTCAAACTCATCACCTTGGACTTGATATCATTTCAAGTTCAAGTATGAAATTGACGATCATTATAGGTCTCATGTTGAGTCACGAGGCTTTGTTTGATTATTTTTATGACTCTTAAAATAAAATGTTAAAAGTCAATAATAATCATTTCCTTACACACCTAGGTGTATAAAAATATCTTAAGGGTCTATTATTTTCCATCAATATTAATATTGTGTAAAAGATATATATCCCTCATTAATATTGTAGAAGGAATATATATATATATATAATGTTGTGTAAAGAATATTTATTCTGTATTAATGCTAACACTGCAACCCTTCTATTCAAGCAACATTGCAAGATTCAGGGGCTATATATACCCCCTAAACCACCTAGATAAAGGATTCATGTTTTTCTATTCTCTAAGTATCCACATTCTTATTCTTAGAGAATTTATCATACACAAATAGAAACAAACATTTTTGTTCTTATAATTTAAAACTCATTCTCTCATTTATAGCAATCCCTTATTAAAAGTCATTAACTTTATCGTTGGAGGGCCTTAAACTTCACCAAAAAGGACTGTTTTACAGGTGTTAGATCTTCTACCACCAACCAACAACTTTGTGAACTCTGGAGGAGGGAATATTGATGTGAACATGTGATTATCAATGTCCAAACACTCAAAAACCCCATTCATGATCATATTGGATTTTGAAACATTATTAATTAGCGTCGTATATAGGAACCTGATAAAAAACCATCAATTGTTCTCCCTGAACTGGTTTTTGACATCTTTAAATACCATTAATGACAAATAATCAAGACACTCCTGAAATAGAACATATGATAGATCTTCATGCCATAACAGACACTTTTGCCAAACCAAACCTTTAGCAGCTCATCAACCAAGTGCAACTTCTTACATAGGCTATGTTAGCAGCATAAGGGCCAAATTAGACTTTTCCACCTTTAACAACACCCTCATTTACACCTTTACAGCTATAGGCTATGCCCAGTAGTACCCGTAGACAATTGCATTATTTAGAGAAGTTTGGGCATGATGAAATGTTGGAGGTTTTCAGCCTCAATGGTCACCAAGCCTAACTATAGAGCATTTTCTTTGTCACGAGGCTCATGCACGACACCCAACTAGACATCACGGGATGGAGGCTAGCCATTGGTCATGTCGTTTCATGCGAGAAACGTCAAACTCCTAGAACTCTATAGACATAGGAGTGGAAAGCAGTCTCTAAGGTGGTATATGATGAAGATGTCTACACCCTCGTCAAAATCAAGATTCTCCCCTGTCAAGATGAGTGTTGCATACTCGTATATCATGGGATTACATTTCTATCAAGATAACCTTGGATAATTATGATTGCCTTGCTAACACATACAAAACATTCGGAGCAACCTAGAATTGATCATATAAAATAGCTATCCTTTGTTCCTCCACTCTCATTCTTTTCTTCTTTCCTTTGGTTCCCAAAGAATACCAAGACTCCCTAGGACTTTATCTCGCATTTGGAGCTTTGGCTGGGTTATTTGAATCCACCTGCACATATCTATTGGTTAAGCTCTAAGTTTGCCCTAACCGGCTTGTGTGACTGTTTTTCTTGGTTATATGTCATATGGTTTCTGTAACCCCCACCAAGTTTAGTTAGGAGACAAAAGCAGGTAAGGCTCTAAGTCTACCAAGTTTAGTTTCTGCTCTCTGGAGTCATTATCTTCTTATTAATCAATATATTTGGTTTCTATATAAGAATATCATAGAAGGTTGATTCTACAATCATCATATAGCTGTAAGCTTTCGATATGGCAGAAAAGCCCAATGCAGACCTTGGTTCCTCGTATATATTTTCTTCTTTTGTCTTAATTATGATGCTTTACTTGGTGACAAGTTCTTTGCGTTCATGGTTTTACCAGGATGATTATCTACAACAGGGTGTGGCAAGGTACAGCAGCACAAGACGGGGACTTACTTACATTCTCCGAAATCAAGGAAGGTGAAAATTGTATACTGGTTTGAGTATAAATTATATGAAGGTAACTCCATGAAACTCCCTTGCCACTCCTTTTATCTTCTGCCCTTAATTTGACACCAAATGAGTCATCCTGCATTAATTTTAGTGATATCTCAACAGCTTGCTAGAATATGCAGAACTTTGTTTATGGTGATATATAGAGTATGTAACACTTCTGAAAAAGAAATACAGAAAAACTGAGTTACGTTGTACTGTATTCCATATTCTTCCAATGAACAATAATGCTGCAGGCTGTTCCTTCTCTATCTATTGGATTTACAGCATGCGACGTAATGAAGTCTTGGCTACATATCCAAACCCAATAGAGGCCTCTATTATGAGCATTTACTGCTTGAAGTGATGAACTTTTCTTCTCTAGTTGATATAGCAAGAGGTGGATGGCCAACCCCTGCTATCCCAATTGCTGTTTTGACCATTGTCCCATAGTAGCGTTGGTGAACTGAAGATTTTACAACAAATTATCGCACTGGGCTATCAGATAACAAGTATTTTGCCCATTGCTGCTTGCAAGTTGCTGTATAGCATATGATTAAGGATTTGTAACCCTCTATCCTTCTGATTGATTGTGATTATTTCCGGAATCCAACTGTATTTGGTTGCAAGATTTGCTTTCATATGGCTACGTGTTTCCCAGACAAGTAAATCATCACATTAAACTACAGAGTGTAGCCTATATGATCTGAATTGTTTGCTACTTGAAGTCTCTGTATTTAGATAGACAACACACATATTGCATATCTTTCTTTGTCCTTGAAAAAATTGGCAAAACGTAAAATTCACATAAAGATTACTTGAAGTAATATGAAAACGAAAACTATGTACAGAAATAAGGTGATCATTATCTCGAACATAAGCAGAAATGAGTCAATCAAACTGCATGTCTCTGGACTTCAAGGGCTATAGAAGGAAGGTCCACATTTGCATTTCCAACCTTCAGGCTCATAATTTGCATAGTTTACACTTAAATGGTGGGAGCCGGTTTTGCTGATGGCTGGCACTTGAATTGCTTCACAAGGAGTGCAGCCATGGCACTTGTGCTCACAACTTGGTGGGGTGGACCCAATTTTGGTAATGCCTTTAGCATAACCTGCTGCTGCCTCGATTATCATCCCACCCGACACCCCATCTTTGGTTTTAATGCCCTTCAAGATTCAAATCGAACTATCCTTTTATCATCTTGTTCAATTTGGTCATAATAACTTCTTTAAACACAAAAGAAAACGAGAGAGGGATCGATCATACGTACTTTTTCCGAACCTGATTGGGGGTCAAAGTCCGAGTCCAGTGGAACTTGTAAAGATTGAAGGCTGTGTCCTGTGACTGACCATAGCATTTAATTAAAGTTAGTACTTACAACATCAACTATTCAAGCCATAGCATTTGCATAGAGAGAGAGAGCAAGAGAAAGAGACTTAAACGGGATGGGAGAGAGAAGTTCTGAGAAAATGGTGATACAAGTTCAAAATAAATTTAAAAAAGCTGTCAAGAGTCAAGAATCACGAGAAACAACAATCTTTTAACTCCTTATGGAAAAGAGAAATTGTGGGTTTAAATCGAGTGGGTATGTTGTATTCCTAGTTTAGCCCCCTGTAAGTCAAAAAAGAACACTTGAAAAGATGAACCACCACCCAGATGAGTCGCATGAAGCGAAAGGAGACAAAATCAGAGGACACAGTCACAATTGTAAGAAACAGAACTCTTTTAGTTTCAAAGGGATCATCGGTCAGGCAACATATACCTGCTTGGTTGACAGCAACACCGTTATTAGGTGCAAAAGGCCTGCTTGCTGCAGAAACCAAACTCACTATCTGCAGTGCTAGCAGTAAACAGCAAATAGAACTTGCCTCCATAGAAGCTGTGATGATGATGGCGACTTGATTGGAGCGAGTGTGTGAAGAGAGTGACTTTCTGGATCAGCCACACAGTAGTACTCTGGGAGAAATCAAGTGTATGGTGGGGATTATTTAAAGGAACAAACTCACTACTCGCATTTCCCAAAAGCCAAGCCTCCAGAATTTCTTGGGTTTCTCCTGGTGGAGTCTCTTATCTTGCATTGGTACTTGGTTAGTTTGGTACAGCTTGGAGATATTGCTTCACAAGCAAGTGATTCTGGTTTTTGTCAAATAGTGAAAGTCTACACCTGTGAGTTTCCACTTCACTTGACAACTCACTTCGAAAACCTTATCATTAATCTGTTTTCTGTCTCTCCTCCTCCTCCCCCCTTGATTTCCTTGCCTTTCAATACAAGGCAACTTAGACACCGGAAATTTTTTTTTTTTAGTGGTTTTTATGACAATCAAAATATTTTAAATTAAATTTAATATAATCAATAAATAATAAAATTTTTTAAATTATTTATAATAAACTAAGTTAAATTTTTTTAACTCTAAATTAATTATCTTTTTTAATTTCTAAAATATTTTTCATTAATTATCTTTTTTAATTGTAGATAAACACAATAAAATTTTAAAAAATAATAATTAAAAAAATCTTTCTATGGAACAAACATCTTATACTTCTTTCTCTCTCAAATCTGTTTAAAATGGAGCAGTTCTTTTTTGTGAGGAGGTCCTTTTGCGCAAGATAACAGCACCCTTTCCTGAGGCATCTGGAAAATCTGCGAGGCACCCAATAAATCTCTGATGTACAAAAGAGGATCTGAGCTAAGCCTAGACTGCAGAGCCCTTTTAGTTGTAATCCCATAAAAGAAAGATAAGGAAAATAAATGTCCACCATAACGCAGGAAAGAAAAAGGGCACCACAGTCTGCAGGAAACCATTAATGAGTTAAATAATGGCGTACTAGGGTCAACCTTTCACAGGTTGGTGGAGGGGGGACACTCAATCTTGGCCATCCATCTGGAGATCCAGCCATGGTCGCCATTAAGAGCTTTTGCTGTCCCTTTCGCCTCGCGGCTGCTTCCTCCAGATAGGAGCATTCAATGAATAGTAGATTCCATGGCACCCATTCCACAGCTTTCCTTGTCCACCTGCTCTCTCAACTCCTCAGCTGTTGAGTCTGTAGGACGAGGTGGAGGTAGGCGACGGTGTAGCCACTGATTTGGCAAGTGTCTTTTAGAGAGAAGAGGTTCCTATTTGAGGAGCTTTCGTGGACTGAAAAATGTGAAGTCCAGCTGCCATGAAGCGATGAAAAATGGGAAAATTGAAAGCCGTGTTGATTAGAGTGATTTGATAACTCAATGAAGCATTGCCAGACTCCTTTCTTCCCACCTGCATATTGAAAAGAAAGACTCGTGAGAGATATCCTCATAGGCATTTCTGCCTCTCTCCCCCTCGAACAACTCTCTGTTTTCATACCGAAATTCAACTTATATCATGTCAAAATTTGAGTTTTTCAACTAGAAAAGTAAGCAGCATCATTATATTATTTTTCCTCGGACATATTGCGTTAATTATGGAATTCAACCAAAAACAAGACAACTTTGAGGAACCGAAGACTACAAATTCAATGAAAGCAAGCATCATCTCTGTACGAATGAGACTAACATATACACTTTCGTTGTTGGAAACATGAGAGTTGTCATACAAGGGACTGATTGTTGTCAATGAAGCTATTAAAAAAGAAGCTAGAAAATATAGGACCTATTTTTTTCAGCATTGCCCATTCAAAAATATATATAGTTAATATTCAAATAAATTGCATCTGTTTTTCCATCGAAAAGCAATTATTGATTGTGACGAAGTTTTAATTTCAAACGTGCTTGTAAAATAAGGTTTTTTTTTTGGTTATATTATGGATTGATCAATTGACCATTGAAATAACTTTTTTTTTCAATGTAGATGAAATTATTTTGATTAATACCTTTTAATATTGCAAAAAATCCTTATTTAAGGGATTTAAGGATTTTCTGATGGTAAAGACAATAATCTTATAGAGATAAAGAATAATAAATATGCTAAAGAGCATTAAATTCTAAAAATATAATTGTTCTTGTATTGAATTTATGTCTTTTAAATGTAAAAACTTCAATCTCTTACTTGGATGACTCAAGAAGTATTTATAATCCTTAAATCTTGTTTTTCCTTGAGTTGAGGGGCTGGAGATAATTTTACCATAATAATATTTATGAAAAGCAAACATTTCTTACACATATATTAATAAGAGATAATATCCCTTACACATGTATAAATGAGAGAAAAAACAGATTGACTTAAGATACTCATTGGTTTAAGAACATTAGCTCATGTTATTAGACTAAAAAAAAAGACATGAACCTAAGGGACCAGGCACACTCTGTGGGTTTAGACCCAGGAACATTATCTAGGCCCAAAGAGATACTAGATGTTCGCCTAACACTTAGGCTGAGGCTATGCACCTAAGCCCACAACAAGGTGTTGTAACGTGCCCAACACCTCTTCATGAGCTCGAAAAGGTGTTGAGCAATCGCCAATCACCTAGACTTGGGTGCTCTACCCGAGTTCATTATAGGTTTTTGCTAAAAAAGATAAATCTTAATCCATCATATAATTGTTTTAAAATAATATCAAAATTTTAATAATACTAGTTAAAAAGTTATCTTATAAATAAAATATAATAAACATCTAGATAAAGGTTTTTACCGGTACTATTTTTATTTACGAAACTCTATTGATTCGATAAATAAAATAAATTTATTGAAATTCTATCAAATAGATATTATTATTCCAATGATATATTTACAACATATTATTAACAATAAAACTGAAAAAAAAAAAGAAACCTTTGAATACCTAAATATTTAGACATTAACAATTCGACATTTCTATTACAAGTTTTTTTTTTCTTTTTTTTTTCTCAAAATATTAGACGCGACAAGTTTTTTAGGGCCGCTTATTGTTCACATGATGATGTGGACACCTCAGATGCTATCTTCATGCGGATCAGATCACCACATTGAAGCACATAATCGAACACATGCATATATATAAACTTAATGAAAAAGTTGATGATATGGGCTTCTTGGGTAGGTTAATGCAAAGCTGGCTTCTTCAAAATCTTTCACCATCATTTCGACTTGAAAACTTATTACCAAAAAAAAAAAACAAAAAAAAAATCATATGGGTCATTTTATCATCGGATTATAACCATATTTATTTAAATAATTTCTTTTTACTTTTTTTATTTTTCATTTTTTTATTCATTAGTGTTGATACGATTAGGTTTGGAGCATACTTGTTTAGGTCAATCAAATCATTAAAAATATGTCTAAATCAATAAATTTTTAACAGGTCACTGTTTGATCCAATTCAACTAAAAATTTAACATGAATCGGGTTTCGCTCTATACTGCTGGATGAAAAAAAAAATTAAACTCAACATAATCGAATCTAATTTGTAGAAAACCTTTTAGCATTGTCATTAATGACACCTGGTATAACAAGTCGAACTTAAGCATTCATAACCCAACTCTTTATTTAAATTGAGTTTCAAATTCAATCGTATAAAAATTGCATCTATATGCCCTCGTCAACTTGGCAAGTTTAGAGAAACACAAAATCAAAGGAACAAAAAACAACACAACCCATGTTAACCTATGAACAAGATCATGAATCTCATTGGGTTCCATTAATTTTATTTTATTTTACTACATGATTAAAGCAACATTTCAAAATCAATACAAAATTAGAGGATAAATTAAAAAATAAATAAATAAAAACCCTATATTAAAGGATGAAATTGAAAAAAGTAATAAGAACAGAAAAAAAGAAGTAAAGAGCAGAAAAACCAAAGAAATCAATTGGTGCGAGCCCACGTGGCCTGTTGATGCAGTCTTGAGTGGCCCAGTCATGTAGGCCTCAGCCATGTCCACTCATTTGGACCATAATGTTTTTGTTTTTAAAAGGAGTGAATGACAGGTAGAAGAATAAAAATCAAAAGTTCATTGACTCGATTGTATTTCAATAACAATAATAACAAAGTAATAATAATAATAATAATAATAATAATAATAATAATAAGAGGGTGGATGACATGTTGATCGCTGTTTATTTTTTTTAACAAAAAATAACATGGACAATGTGTTGTTTGTTAAGAAAAACGATGTTTCGTTTACTTGCTTAGTGTCTGACACCTTTAATAGCAAAAATCTGGGCATGAACTCTCCAATGGATTTTATGAACCAAATAACTCATTTCCAACAAATCTTTTTACTTAAAACACATAGAAAAATAAAATACACAACTTAATAAATCTACTTGTTCTCTTAAAGAAAGTTGCTAAAAATCAATAAAAAATAAAGTATCAACCTAAGACCCCAAATCCTCTCAAGTATTGATCTACTGTTTCAACTAATTTGAATGTCAATAACCAATATCATCCAACTCCCCTAGTCAAGTGGAACATTTGGGTACTAAACTTGATCATTTTTGTGGCTGGAATCACAATTATCAACCACTTTCTTTCTTTATCGTTGTTTTCTAGCAAGCCTCTCTCTTACCCATGAATCCAAAAATAAATAAAATAAACTTATGGATAAAAAATAAACATTGGAAAAGATCTTGGATCAGACTTATTATTCCCTGAAAGATGAAATAAACAAATGAGCTTAAAAGGAGTAAAATAAAAACAAGCAAACCAGAGTAAATCTCCTATACATGGGTTAATCTTCCAAACTCGTAACCCGTGAAATCCTAGACCCAGACTCAATTAAGAAGCTCAATTCTCAATTAATTTAATATTGAAGGATGAAAATAGAAAAAAATATGAATTTAAAAAATCTGTCAAGGTAAAAAAAAAATAGCAATTAAAAGAATGAGAATCAAATATGATATGAAAAAAAAACTAAAGGAAGATGAAATGCAAATATATATATGAAAGAGCATGGATTTTCTATAATTTGAAAATAAAAGACTATGTCTATACATATTGTTGAATAGATCAATGCTCATACACAAAGAAAAACATGTTACAATGGTAATGATAATGATGAAATAGCCAAGAATAGAAAAGGAAACAATATGCAAAATTTAAAGGATTCGGGCAAATATATTCAAACATAAATATCAATCCAATAAACATTGCTCAATCCCAAAACGTTATCACAAACACATCAAAAAAAAAAA